>Ga0209902_100066_pt1 | contig 212736 bp, 139 predicted proteins | sample FECB27metaG_FD_188304 | JGI IMG/M metagenome (GOLD analysis project Ga0209902, IMG submission 188304) | Cyanobacterial communities from the Joint Genome Institute, California, USA - FECB-27 (SPAdes) (version 2) | ecosystem: Environmental > Aquatic > Thermal springs > Hot (42-90C) > Microbial... | reverse complement strand
AATTCCTGGAAAGCAAACAACACCCACAGAAATTAAGAACTTTCAACCATCAGCAAAAGCTGCAAACAAAATCAAAAATTTAAACCCACTTGTAGAATCTTATTCCTACTATTAAGGGGTTAGGGCATGGATGAAAGCCCATTGGGAAAAGCTGGACGCGTCAGCAGCCCCGGAACCCGACGTAGCTTCTATCTGGGGAGCCATTGAACAGCGGATGTCCTTCGAAGAGAAGGAGGAAAGTCCGAAGCCAAACACAAAAACTTTCCTGGGTTGGATCAACCGCAACGGCTTCCGCATTGCCGCTTCGGTGGTGTTGCTGCTGGTATCCGGTTTCTTTGGCTACCGGTATTTTTCTGGCCGGGAGACCCAGATTGTGTACCAGACTGATTACGGTCAGCTTATGACCGTGAACCTGCCCGACAGTTCAATAGTCGTGTTGAACAGCCACTCAAAGCTCCGTTTCCAGTCGGGCTGGAACTCCTCCCGCACCCGCGAGGTCTGGTTGGATGGTGAAGGGTTTTTTACGGTCAGGCACCAGCCCAATGAACAAAAGTTTCTGGTTCACACGGCCGATGGCCTTCAGGTAGAGGTAGTAGGTACCCAGTTCAGTGTGTTCCGGCACGAGAAACGAACCCGCGTGGTGCTCAATAACGGCAAAATCAAACTGCGTATCGAAAACAACTTCCTGACCAATCCCCAGCAGTTCGACGTCCGGCCGGGTGAGCTGGTGGAATTCGACAATGCGAATTCCCTACTGCTGAAGCGCCAGGTCAATCCGGAGGTATACTCTTCATGGAAAGACCGGGAGCTGATATTCGACGACACGCCGCTGTCGGAAGTGGCGACGCGGCTGGAAGCTACCTATGGATCGCGCGTCATTCTCGACCCCCAGTTGAAAGAGAAGCGACTTACCGGAAGAATGGAGATAAGCCATTTGGATATCCTGCTCGAAGCCCTGGCCAGCACTTTTAATCTGAAAATTACCCAGCAGGGCAATACGATTTTCATCAAACCCAATGACTAAACCCACAACATCTATGAGAAAACCCTGCTCCGGCAAAGAGCCCGGCCCGAGTTGATGATTCACCTCCGCCCACTATCGTACTCAAACCTTAACAAACACCTAAATCAACATTATGAAAGCGATTCTACAAATGATACTCATTGCCGGCCTTTGTTCTGGCTACTGGACCGATGAGGGATTGAAGGCACAAGTAATGGCCTCCCGGGAAATGCTTCCCGCTTCCCTCAAACAGGGAGTGGTGCAAACTCAATCGTTGAAAATGGCCATTGCGGAACTGGAAAGCCGCTATCAGGTCGTTTTTTTCTACGATACCCAATTGATCAGAAGCATTATGGTAAGCCAGCCACCGGCTTCTGGTTCTCTGGAGAAAGTACTGACCAAATTGCTGGCACCCGTCAATCTTTCTTTCAAGAATATCAAAGGAAATACCTACGTCATTTTTCCTCCGGCCGGACACAAGAACCAGCCCCTTGCTCCCGGCAACCCGGCACCTGGCAGCAGCGGCGCTACTCAGTCCGACGGACCATCTCAAGTCCATTCCCTAGAGAGTACCGAAGCCGATGTGGCCGTCTTTAACGTAACGGGGCGCGTAACCGATGATCAGGGCAGTGGCCTGCCGGGGGTGAGTGTCATTCTGAAAGGCACTACCACCGGTACGGCTACGGATTCGGAAGGCAAGTATTCTCTATCCGTACCCGATGGCAATGGGACCTTGATCTTCTCCTTCATCGGCTTTGTTTCTGAAGAAGTGGCCATCAGCAACCGCAATGCCATCGACGTAGTGCTGGTGCCCGATATCAAATCGCTGAACGAAGTGGTCGTGGTAGGATACGGTTCGGTGCAGAAAAGAGAGCTGACCAGTGCAGTTACTTCGGTATCCAGCAAAGACTTCGTGGCCGGTTCATTTAACAACCCCATGCAAATGATAGAAGGCCGGGTACCCGGTCTGGTCATTTCCAATACCGCAGCCAGCGACCCAAACGCGCAAATCAGCTTACAGGTCCGCGGGGCTTCTTCACTCGACGCCGGTAATGCGCCGCTGGTGGTGATTGATGGCATGCCCGGTGGTGATCTGCGTACCTTGGCCCAGCAGGACATTGAATCCATCTCGGTGCTTAGAGATGCCGCTGCTTCCTCCATCTATGGTTCGCGGGGGGCTAACGGAGTCATTCTGGTGCAAACCAAGCGGGGCAAAGCCGGACGGGTTTCGGTGACGTACGACAGCTTTTTTGACCACGATGTTGTGGCTAAAAAACCCGACGTGCTTTCTACGGATGAATTTCTCGCCCGTGGCATAGACGTCGATCGGGGTGCCCGTACCAATTGGTACGATGAACTGATCCGGAAAAATAATTTTGGCCAAAACCACTTGCTGTCGGTGAGTGGCGGTACGGAAAATACCAACTTCCGGATTTCGGGCAACTACCGCAACAAGTCGGCCATTGACATTGCCAGCCAGCGCCAGGAATACGGCTTGCGTTCCAGTTTCCAGCAGAAAGCCATCAAGGGTTTACTGCAACTGGATGGAAACTTCACGTACCGGGTAGTTGGCGAAGAGTACACCAACTACGGTGCTTTCTTACAGGCCATCAAGCTCAATCCTACCTTACCGCTGATGGATCCGGCTAACCCGACACGGTACAACACTTTGGCTGGTTTCGATACCTACAATCCGGTCCAGGATCTGAAAACCCGCGAAAACGGAGCGGACCTGACTTACGCCGTGGTCGACGTGACTGCCCGGCTCAATCTGCTGAAAAATTTGAATACGGAGCTGAAGGTAGGCCGTCAGGGAGTGAATAAATTGGGTAGGTTCTATAGCACATCCCAATCAGCGGGTTCTGTACAGAGCGGTCGCAATGGCCTGGCCCGATTGAACAACGAAGAATGGACTTCCTACATCCTGGAGTGGATCAGCAATTACAACACCACCATCGACCGACATAGTTTTAACGTAATGGGTGGGTATTCTTACCAACAAATCGGGGCCCGCGGCTTCAACGCGGAAAACGAAACCTTTCCTACCGATGCCTTCAAGTACAATAACCTGGATGCCGGTGAACGCCAAAATGAACTCGGGCGGTTAGGAATGGATTCGTACCGCTGGCAGGAAAAAGTGATCGCCTTTTTGGGGCGGGTCAACTATAGCTACAACGATACCTATTTCCTGACGGCATCGGCCCGTTACGAAGGCAACACCAAATTTGGGGTAAACAATAAATGGGGTTTGTTCCCTGCTGCTTCAGTAGCCTGGCGGATCTCCAATCTACCCTTTCTGGCGTCGAGCGGTGCCATCAATGATATGAAACTTCGCGCTTCCTGGGGTGTGACTGGCCGTTCGGGCTTTCCCACGTACACCTCACTGGCCAAGTACCAGGGCTACGGCAAGTATCAGAATGATGAAGGTCAATGGGTGCGGGTCTACGGGCCGGGCAATAACTACAATCCAAACCTGCGCTGGGAAAGGGCCATTTCCTATAACCTGGGAATTGATTTCGCTCTGTTTGAAAGTCGCCTGAGTGGTAGCATTGATGCCTTTATCAGGAAAAACAGCGATTTGATTTCCAACTATCAGGTGTCGGTACCTCCATTTCTGCACGAAACGATGTTTGTGAACGTAGGAACATCGAGCGCCCGGGGGATTGAGATGAGCCTGAGTTTCCAGGCCATTAACAAAACCGATTTTGGGTATACCACCAGTTTTACGGGCTCTTACGCCAAAGCCCGACTGGATTCCTGGTCGAATGCGCAATTCAGAAGCACCCCCCGGAATCTGAGAAGCCTGCCTTCGCCGGGCAATCCGGGTGAGGCCATCCGAACGGGCGACGGGGACGAACTGGGCCGTTTTTATGGTTATAAATACGCGGGCGTGGACGAAAACGGAAATATTATGATCTGGAAAAACGGTCAGGAAGGTGGCGAACGCATCAATGCCACCAACGAAGCCGACCGCGACCGCGACCGGACCTACATCGGCAATGGTACACCGCGCTACCAGATTGCCTGGTCCAATAGTTTACGGTTCAAAAGCCTGGACCTGTCCTTCCTGTTCCAGGGTCGGTTCGATTACCAGATCCTGAACCTGTACCAGATGTACTACGGTCTGCAGGCCGAGCAGAAAATCAATCTGCTCAGAGATGCCTTCGGTCGCAACGGTCACATCAAATCCAATAAAGTCATTACCGATTACTTCCTGGAAAGCGGTGATTATTTCCGGCTTGAGAACATCACGTTGGGCTGGTCACCCAAACTGCCCATCAAGGAACTAGCGAGCTTTCGAATTTACGGTGCCGTGCGCAATGTATTTACCCTGACCAAATACACCGGTCTGGATCCGACGGCAGTAAACGTAACGGGACTGGAGCCAGGTATTGGCAACCTGGACGTGTATCCGGTTACGCGCACCTTCACCCTGGGCGCACAAATTACTTTTTAAGAACTACTTCAATCAGTCAAACAAGCATTGATATGAAAAACCATAGATTATTATACCTATCCCTGATCCTGCTGGTACTGGCTCCTTCCTGCACCGATCTGGAAGAAGAAGCTTTTGATGTACTGCCCGCCAACAAATACTATCAGGACAAAAACTCCATCGTAGCGGCAGTAACCCGGGTTTACGAACACAGTCACTGGAATGCTTGGGACGGCGACCGCTGGCTGCTGCAGGAACTGACTGCGGACCAGTTTGTCTGGACCCAGAAAGGTCGGCACGGCTACGACGGCGGCGACTGGATCCGCTTGCACGGCCACGCCTGGAACGCAGATCAGGGGCAGATCAACGGGGCCTGGGTAGGGCCTTACCAGGGTATTGGACAGGTGAATATCATTCTGAAGGATGTCACGAATTTGAATTATGCGAGTCTCGGACTTCCCGAAAGCGATAAGGCGCAGCACATGTCGGAATTAAGAACCTTACGGGCTTGGTTTTATACCTTCCTGCTGGACTTTTTCCGCAACGTACCCCTTTCCGAAGATGCCGAGACGGTAAAAGGGCAATCCACTCCCCAGGAAATTTTCGCTTACATTGAAAAAGAGCTGAAGGAGGCTTTGCCCGGTCTGCCTAAAAACGGAAGAGCGGGAAGGTGGGACCAGGCCGGAGCGGCTTCTTTGCTGGTTCGCCTGTATCTGAATGCCGAAAAATGGATTGGTACGCCCAAGTATACGGAATGCGCTCAGATTGCCCAGGAAATCATCAACGGCCAGTACGGCGCTTACAGCATTGATCCTGACTACAAAGGGCCTTTCCGCTCCGGCATCAACGGGTACCGCTCGCCGGAAAACATATTTGAGTTTCCGCACGCCAGAAACAACCTGGAATTCAGCTACTTCTACAACGCCTTTATGCATTACCAGGCCCGGTATTCGCTCGACAACGATTGGGGCGGCTGGAATGGCATCCACCTGACGCCTTCCCGTGACCTGGAAGGCAATGTCTATGACTACAAGCTGGGCAAACCCTTTGAAAAGTACGCGGCCGACGATAAACGAAAACAACCCTTTACTACGACGGGTACCGGCGGACAATACGAAGGCTTTTTCCTGTTTGGACCGCAGTACGAATTTAATAAAGCCAAAGGGTTTGGCTATGACTTGACCAAGCCCGTAAACGGGACCGAAGAGTACACCGGCAAGCCCCTGGTGTTCGTCGATCAGGTGGGCCGTTTTTCGGAAGGGGCTACGGGTCTGGCAAAAGGATCGCAGGTGAGTTTGGGCGAAGAAAATTCGGGCGTACGGTTTATCAAGTTCCCTTGGTTGCCCATGTCCCAAAACCTGTTCCAGTTCAATTCGGCACCCGAAGTCCGGCTGGCGGAAATCTATTATTCGCTGGCAGAATGTAAGTACCGGGCGGGTGATAAGGCGGGCGCAGCTACCCTGCTGGATGCCGTGCGTAAGCGGAACTTCCCGGCCGATAAATGGCCAGCCCATAGTTACGAAGCCAACCTGGCCATCTTGACCGATGATGAATTCGTGGATGAACTGGGACGTGAATTCCTGGGCGAACGGCATCGCCGTACCGACCTGATTCGCTGGAACCGATTCGGTGAAGAATGGTGGGACAAGCCCAAGGATGCAACGGATAAAAGCGTCTTCCCCATCCCTGCCCGGCAGCTCAATGCCAACCCCTTGCTAAAACCCAACGGCTAAGTAACCATTTGCCTGCATTTTGTGGCAAACCCATGAGCCCGTACTTCTACGATTTGGCTTACCCAGAGGGCGTCTTCACGGACGCCCTCTTTGGGTATTATACCGCCTAAGTCTGTTTAGAATCTGATCTATCACCTCAACCACTTCATCCGTGCAAAAACTTTTTACTATTCTATGCTTGTCAGTCGTTGGGTTGCTAAGTTGTCGTCCTTCCGCCAACAAAGAAGAACTGGTTGCGACGGAGACGCCCACTGCTCCGACTTTATTTACGCTGCTGAAGCCTGAGCAAACGGGCGTGGATTTTATGAACCAGCTCACGGAAGGACCCAACACCAACGTACTGATGTACGAGTATTTTTACAACGGGGGTGGGGTGGCGATTGGTGACCTCAACCACGATGGGCTGGAGGATGTTTACTTCTCCGCGAATATGACGACCAACCGGTTATACCTTAACCTGGGCAACATGCAGTTTCGGGACGTTACGGAAATAGCCGGTGTAAGCGGTCGGAACGGTCCCTGGAAGACGGGTGTTACGATGGCCGATGTCAACGGCGACGGCTGGCTGGATATTCACGTCAGCTATTCCGGCAACCTGCGACCTGAAAGGTTGGTCAGTCAGCTGTACATCAATCAAGGGTCAGACAGCGCAGGCATTCCCCGCTTTGTAGACCAGGCCGCCGAATATGGTTTAAACAATCCGGCGTACAGTACGCAGGCTTTCTTCTTTGACTACGACCACGACGGCGACCTGGACATGCTGCAACTCAATCACAGTCCTCAACAACTGCCGCCGGTAGACGAAGCCGCCATTGCGGAGATCCGGAAAGACAAGAATGCGATGATCGGTCTCCGGCTGTTTGAGCACCAGGAGGGCAAAGGGGGCATGCCACCGTTTCGGGATGTTACCGAAAGGGCAGGTTTACATAGTTCAGCATTGGCCTTCGGACTGGGCGTCGGCATTGCCGATGTCAATGGCGACGGCTGGCCGGATATCTACGTTTCCAATGACTACATCGCCCCCGACTACCTGTACCTCAACCAGAAGAATGGCACCTTCACCGACCAGACTGAAACCAGTCTGGGGCACATTTCTCACTTTTCGATGGGCAACGAAATTGCGGACGTAAACAACGATGGTCTTCCCGATATTTTTACCCTGGATATGCTGCCCGAAGACAACCGGCGCCAGAAGTTGCTGATTGCTCCCGACAACTACGAAAAATTTGAGCTTAATCTCCGGGCGGGCTTCCACCATCAGTATATGCGCAACATGCTGCACCTCAACAATGGAGTACTTTCTACATCGGCAACCGGAAAAAAAGCAGGACCTGGGACGGATCTGACCTTTAGTGAGGTAGGCCAACTGACGGGTATCTCCAATACCGACTGGAGCTGGGCACCGCTGTTCGCCGATCTGGACAATGACGGTTGGAAGGATTTGTACGTGACCAACGGCTACCTGCGCGACTATACCAACCTGGATTTTACCAAGTACATGACCGACTTTATCAACCGGAACCGCGGTTCCCTGCGCGACCATCACATCCTGGAGCTGGTCAGGCGCATGCCAGCTTCCGACGTGGTCAATTACGTTTTCCGAAATACGGGTGGTGATCAATCGGGCCAGCTTGGCTTCTCCAATCAAAGTGCGTCTTGGGGTATAGGTACACCTTCCAATAGCAACGGAGCGGCCTATGCCGACCTGGACAATGACGGCGATCTGGATCTGATCGTGAACAATATCAACCAGGCTGCATTTATCTATCGAAATGAGGCCAATCACTTGTACAAGCGTCATTATCTGAAGATCAGTATGGAAGGTGAACGGCTCAACACGCAGGGTTTAGGCGCAAAAGTGATTGTGTATACCGGGCAGGGGAAACAATACCTGGAACAGATGCCTACCCGGGGGTATCAGTCGAGCGTATCACCCGTGCTGCACATTGGGCTGGGTTCGAATTCGGTAATCGATTCCCTGCAAGTAGTATGGTCGAGTGGAAAACAGCAAATCATTCGTCGGGTTAAAGCAGACCAGGTATTGCACCTGCGGGAGAAGGAAGCCCGGGAGCGATATCGGCCGCCAATTGCCCCGCCTTCTTTTTTTCGGGAAGTAAAGTCTCCCATTGACTTCCGGCACCAGTCGGCTGCCACCAACGATTTCAAACGCCAGCCGCTGCTGGTCAGTCCGCTTTCTTTTTCTGGTCCTTGCCTGGTCAAGGCAGATGTAAACGGCGATGGGCAGGATGACGTGTACGTCGGGGGAGCCATCGGCCAGCCGGGATCGCTTTTCATGGGGCAAGCCGGTCAGTTTGTTCGGAAGCCGCAACCTGCCTTCGATGCCGACCTGAGTTCTTATGACACCGATGCCGCTTTCTTCGATGCCAATGGCGACGGATTCCCTGATCTGTACGTATGCAGTGGAGGTTACCACGACTTTGCTCCGCAGGATGAGCGTTTGCAGGACCGGCTCTACCTAAACGATGGCAAAGGCAATTTTACCCGCAACGTAGCGGCTCTACCCGCCATGCGAAGTAGTAGCAGTTGCGTTCGGGTGGCAGACGTCAACGGCGATGGTAAGCCGGATCTGTTCGTAGGCGGTCGTGTGATCCCAGGGCGTTACCCGGAAGCCCCGCAAAGCTACCTGTTGCTGAACGAGGAAGGGCACTTTACTGATCAGACCCGGCAGTGGTGTCCGGACCTATCCGGAATAGGCCTTGTAACCGATGCCGCCTGGACAGACCTGAACCGCGACCACCAACCCGACCTGATCTTGGTAGGGGAATGGATGCCAGTAATGGCTTTCGTGAATAAAAATGGCAGACTCAGCGACCAGACCTCCGCCTACTTCGATAAAGCCTATTTGGGCTGGTGGAATAAATTATTATTGGGAGATTTCAACGGTGACGGACACACTGATCTGATCGTTGGGAACCAGGGACTGAATTCGCAATGCCGGGCAAGCGATGCCCAACCGGCAGAACTCTATTACAAGGATTTTGATGATAACGGCACGGTCGATCCCATCCTTTGTCTGTACACGCAAGGCCAATCGTATCCGTACGTTACCCGGGATGAGCTGCTCGATCAGATGAGCACCATGCGGAATCGCTTTGCTGACTATCGGAGTTACGCGGATACCAGGTTCACTGATATTTTTACTGAGCAAGAGCGGGAAGGTGCGCACTTGTTAAAAGCCAATACCTTATTGACTACTTACTTTGAGCGGAGCCCGGAGGGCAAATTTCGGGAGAAGCCCCTGCCGGTTCAGTGCCAGTTTGCGCCGGTACACGCCATAGCGGCGTTAGATTATAACCAGGATGGGATCACGGATTTGATCCTGGCGGGCAACAGCAATAAGGCCCGACTCCGGTTGGGGAAGTCCGACGCTAACTATGGAATGCTATTGAGAGGGAATGAGGCAGGACATTTCAGCTACGTAGAGCAAACGGTATCCGGTTTTCGCTTGCGGGGCGATGTGCGCAGTATATTGGAAGTAAACCGAACCTGGCTATTTGGAATGAATCAGGGAGAAGTAAAGGCCTACCGATTAAAATAATGGACAGCTCCACGCTGAATTCAACAGCATCGGACTAAAAAGATAGCACCGATCAATAACAGCCATTGGCTACTGTTCCAGGCCTTACGCTTTTTCCCGCTTGCGGCTTTTTATTCTCACCACCAGCCAGATCACGCCGGCTATACCGATATTGAATACAAAAGCCAGCACGGCACTGTCGAAGGACGTGGAATAGGCACCCGCCAGGGAATAAATGAAGGAAATGGGTAAAAGGCCGATCAGGGAGTTGAGGGCTACCTTCCGAAAGTCCAGGCGAAGCGTACCGCAGATGATGGAGACCGATTCGGCCAGTACCGGTATGGGACGGGAAGCCACAATGGCTACGTAACCGTACTTTTCCAGGAAGGCTTTGGCTTTTCCTTCTTCCTCCGGCGTAGAGAATTTGTCTGCCAGGCGTTTGCTCTTTACGCCGATCAGGTACCCGATTATTGACGACAACATTCCGCCAACGACCGAAAGCAAGCCACCCCAGCCAACGCCAAACAGCACGCCGTTGCTGATCATAACCAGACTGGAGGGAATGGGCAGCAGTACGTCTACACCCAACAAACCTACGCTTACCAGAGCCAGCAGCCATTTGGTATCCGTGCTGGTAAGCAGGCCTTCCAGGGTGATGCCGGCGGCTTCAAAAAGGATAAAAGTAAGGATGGTAAACAGGGCAATGAAAAGGAAAAGGTAAAGATATCGGTTCATGGAAAGAAGTGGGACCTTTCACAGGTGTCTGATGCAGGTGCCTAATTTAGCGTACATGTTGAGGAGCCAAGCACAAAAATAGGTTGATTGAATGACCGCACAAATGAAACTTGTCCTGACCATGGACCTTTCGGTTGCCGATCAGGACAAGTTATGATTATTTATTCATTCAGTGCAGAAACAGACCAAACGCTGGTATAACCCGATGGCTCCCATATCTGGCAAAGCAGCCTGTCAGGGCAGATTATCTTTTGACCAGCCGCATCATTTTGGAGCCACCCATCTGCTGTTTTATACTGAACAGATAAGTACCGGGTTGGAGTCCGTACTCATCATTGAATTCATACCGATTACTGCCGATTACTCCGTTGATGGTTTTAGTCTCGAATATTTTGCCTTGCATATCCATCAGTTGAATAGTGAGCAGGCCGGCACTAGACAGGTCGAAGTCGGCAAAGAAAGACTTTTCAAAAGGGTTAGGGCCCATAGCCACTACATGGAGACCTGCTGCATTTTCCGCATTGCCACTGCCCATACCTGATGAATGGCTGTCTTGGGCTACTTGCTGAGCGTTGGATACCGATAGGGGCTTGGAGTACCTGGATGCTCCGTCATAGTCGGTCTGTTTGAGGCGGTAATAAGACAAACCAGGTAAGGGGGCCTGGTCGGAAAAGTTGTATCTGGACAATTCCCTGGTATTTCCGGCACCCGCTACGACGGCTACCGACTGGTAATTTCTGCCATCCGTGCTTCTCTCCAGCGTGAAATATTCGTTATTGATCTCAGCGGCAGTGCTCCATTCCAGCAGTACTTTTTGGTCTCGTAAGCGGGCTTTGAAGTCAACCAGCTCTACCGGCAGTGTGGTATAATGTTGTACGCCTTCGTTGTAGCTAATGGTCGAATAGGAATTGACCGGACCCAGGCTGGCGTTCCACACGTCCCGGTTGTCCATCACGATTTTGGTTCCTCCGTTGTCGCCATTGATGATGCCGTTGGGGGCCATCACTTCGATAAAAGAAGTCCGGTTGGTCCACAGCTTTATTCCATTGTCGATCCATAAGGTACCGAATACCCGAAGCCAGACGTTGTTGATGGTTATGTGGTCCCCCATGCTAATAAGGTGGCCGCTTTTTATCACAATGGAGTCTCCATCCCGTGGTACACTGGGCACGTTGTTGCGCAGCCAGGTAGAAGAGGCGTTCCAGTTTCCGCTGGCCCGTGATACGATCAGGGGCTTGGAGGTGGCCGCCAGGATGTCGTGGCTGTTGCCCAGATTCAGAAACAAGAAAACGCCAATGGCAATCAGGACTGCCACCAAGGCGCAACCGGCCAAAATGTGCCTGGTCGTTAGCTGCATCTTTGTGCGAACAGCCGGGGCGATTTTAAGTGAACGTCCTCTCATATGCTTATAAGGGTTTACATGAATGTTGTTGGCCATTCACGCGGGTCTTTATTCGTTTCCCGTGATTCTAGCCGGAAAAGGTAATGGCTGATGTGGATACAGAAAAACGGGTTTTACGTGAGTCTGCCACGGCGTGAGTGTTATGTAATGCAGGAAGGCAACTGTACCATATTCTTCTGGCCATCGTTTAGGTTTGCTTCCGGTGGAGTAGAAACCAGTGGGGCCCTGGGGCCGCTCAGATGCCCGTTTTAAGAGGAAAAAACGATCCTCAGGTAGGTCAGGCGGGTTGTCACTTTGGCGGGTATCTATCAAGAGCAAGCCATTTTTCTTAGCCCTGGCCGTTCTGGCAGGCATGGCTTTCTGTTTTTAAATGGAACGGATTCCTGGGCGAAACAAAAAGAGAAAGGGGGGAGCGCACTTTGGAAATGCATAAAAAATAAGTGTAGACCCTTATGTATGATAAACACTTAAAATAGTCGCATTTGCTTTTTTGATTTTGTGCGGGAATGCACTTAGGGTATTTTCTTGTTTTTGTTGTCTGGCGGACGGTGGTCCCACGCCGGGTAGAAAAGAAAGTCATCCATCGGTACAAACCGACGGATGACTTTCGGCTTTAGTGAAAGGAGATCCGTATCAGAAGGAGGGCGCGTAGATCAGATCATCTACGCCGATTTCGGTGGATTCACTGATCAAGGCGGCCCGTTCGATGAAAGACTTCAGTTCCCGGATATTGCCCGGCCAGGTATGTTCCATCATCGACTCCATCGCCTTTTTAGAGAAGTATTTATTTCCCAGGCGGTTTTGCTCACAGAAATTCCGCAGGAAGTGTTTGGCCAGCAGCAGCACATCATTGTCCCTTTCGCGCAGGGGAGGAAGGTGAATCAGGAAGCCTTGCAATCGGTAATACAGGTCTTCTCTGAATTTGCCCTCTTTGACGCGCTTTCCTAAGTTCTGATTGGTAGCAGCCAGCACCCGCACATTCAGATTGATTTCCTTGTTGCTTCCTACCCGACAGATCTTATTTTCCTGCAGTACCCGCAGCAGTTTGGTCTGAAGCGTAATGTCCATTTCCCCGATCTCATCCAGTAGAATAGTGCCTTCATTGGCTTCCTCAAACTTACCGATCCGCTTGCTGTCGGCACCGGTAAAGGCACCCTTTTCGTGGCCGAACAATTCGCTTTCGATCAGGTCTTCCGGAATGGCAGCTACATTGACTGCCACAAACGGCTCTCTTTTGCGCGGTGAATTATAGTGAATGGCCCTGGCTACTACTTCTTTTCCGGTGCCACTTTCGCCCGTAATCATGACCATGACATTGTTTTTTTCCACTTTCTGAATCATCCGGATGATCTGCAGGGCTACTTTACTCTCTCCAATGATCGTAGAGTACTTGCTGCGGTCGATGATCTGCTCCCGGAGTCTTTCTACTTCTTTTTTCAGATTTACGTTCAGACTGGAGTTTTTTACTGCGTGGGCCAGTTCAGTAAAGGTGTTCCGGTTTTTGACTATATAGTAATTCGCTCCGTTCTTATACGCCTCTACCGCTACTTCTACACTTTCCTGTCCCGATACGATGATCGTAGCAATGGAATTGTCGTAGTTTTTGATTTTCATCAGAAGTTCGATCCCGCTTACGCCTGGCAGGTTATAATCCAGCGTCACAATATCCGGGTTAAGATGCAGGTGTTTGAGGAAATCTTCTCCGCTCAGAAAATGAGTAACATCATAGTTATTGTCTTTCTCAAGGGTACGTTTGATCAATGTCCCAAAGGCCATGTCATCTTCTACGACGAAAATTTTGATTACATTTTCCATATTGCTCCTCATCTCAGGTGCTTTGAAAGTGGGCACCGACGGATTATAAAAAATTATTTAATTGGTTTACAATGAATTAAAGTGGTCGCTTTTGGTATACTACGTTGCTTTAAAAGCCAATGGCGCTGAATGTCACCCTTCATCCACTACCCTGCCTTAAGGTGGCTTATTCAGTGCATCGATCAGTAGGTGCTTGTCTTCACGCTGATGTTCGTTCCACTTATTAAGCAATGATTCGATCAGCTACTCCCTTCGTATTTCTTACTGCCTGAAATCGAACTCTAACTAACAGCAAAAAGGAATATTATTTCCTGGCTTCTGAGATATAAACCTTCATGAAGTAATATTTATAAAATATTTCTTTAAACTGGCTGAATGATAGCGCAAATGGGACCTGAATTGGTTTAGTATATATTTTTTCTGCTAACATCACCGCCGGATCAGTAAAAAGAAAGTTAAGAGCAAACACTTAGAGTGAAACCTTACATTTGGCTACCCATTTTAGGTGTAACCACCTCATTTGTTTCTGCCTTTTACTATTAAATTCGGCTAAACAAAGGGACCTGAAGGGTAACTGGAAGAACATCCGTTGAGCTTATCCAGAAAGGTTACAACCAGAAGAAATCGCCGGGTCTGCTTTTTCAGAAAGGTGATCAAACAATCATTTGAAGACTGTTTCTTATGAAACCCAGGCAGAGCATACAAAAAACAGAACGGCAGAGAACGGAAGTGCTGAGGGAGTATCGTATTCTGGATACTCCTCCTGAAAAGGAGTTCGATACGTTAGTCGAACTGGCTGCCTATGTATGTCAAACGCCGATATCATTGGTCACCATCCTGGACGATCACCGGCTGTGGTTCAAAGCCAAGTTGGGAATAGACGTCGTTCAGACCAAACGGGCAGATTCATTTTGTCTGCACGCCATGCAGGCTTCGGGTATCTATGAGGTAAACGACGCCGCCAGCAATCCTCTCTTTTCCGCCAATCCGCTGGTGACCGGCGATCCCCGCATCCGATTTTATGCTGGTGTGCCGCTGTTCGGTGTCGAAGGGCAGGCGTTGGGTACCCTCTGCGTGATGGATACCATACCCCGGGAGTTGACTCCGGCTCAGAAAAATGCGCTGCAAATACTGGCTAGCCAGGTCGAGTCTAATCTCAGACTTCGGAAACAAAAGCTGGAATTAGAGGAAAAAACCAAAAAGGTCAGTACCCTGATCGATTTGTCTACCGATATGATGGCGGTATTCAAACCGCAAACACTTCATTTTGAAGAAGTAAATTCGGTTTTGGGTGCCTGTTTAGGTTATTCAGTTCCGGAAATCATTGGCCAACCACTTTCCGCCTTTCTTTATCCTGGTGAAGTAGTTCCTGCTGCGGTGAAGGAAAAAAAGTGGCCCATCAGTGGTACATCGGCATTTGAAGCCCGGTTCAAAAGAAAAGACCAGTCAGTGCTTCGGCTACATTGGAGCCTGGTAGAAAGAGAGGGCAAGTGGTACGGCAAAGCTCGCATTGCCGAACCTGACGCAGAAACGGATGAGTGCAAGCAGCAACAGGAAAATCAAACCATTCTGCAAGCCTTCGTGGAGCATACGCCCGCTGCCATTGCCATGGTTGATCACCAGCTGCGAATGATGGTGGTGAGTCAGCGCTGGTTGAACGATTTCCAACTGCGGGGACAGTCCGTAACCGGCCAGCACTATTATCAGGTATTGCCTGATACGCCCGATTTTCTGAGGGAGGCCCACCAGATGTGTCTGGATGAAATGGTAGAAAAAAGCGGCGAACACGTCCTTATCGGGGCCGACGGACAAGCCGAATGGCTGCGGTGGGAGGTAAAGCCCTGGTTCAATGCTTCGGGTGGTTTGGGTGGTTTGATCACCATGACTGAATTCATTACCCAGCGTAAACAGATGGATCAGCGTCTGAAGGACAATGATCTGCTTCTGCAAGGAATTCATTATGCCTCCAACCAGTTTTTGACCATCTCTAATTACAAGCGGGCCATCGAATCGGCCTTGCCCGTAATCGGAGAAGCTTTGCAGGTCAGTCATATTTATGTTTATCAGAATGTGACATTGCAAAATGGGACGGCTGGTTTCATACACCGGTTTTATTGGGCAGACGATGAGGACGAATTGAGTCGGGATGAAGATATGCTGACCGATGTATCATATGCTGAGGCAGGGCTGGAGCATTGGTACCAGCAGTTGAAGGAAGGGGCGGCTGTTCACAGTACCGTGTCGCAGCTACCGAAGTTCAGCAAGGACATGCTGAAAACCCGTGGTGCCGATTCGTTGTTGCTGATCCCGGTTTTAATCGGTTATCAGTTGTGGGGCTTTATCCGGTTTGATGAGTACCGGAAAAACCGGGTTTGGACGTCAACTGAGGAGAGCCTGCTTTCTAATCTGACCAATACCCTGGGGGAGTCCATTGCCCGCAATCAGGCAGAAATGGAATTGGTCAATACCAAGAATTACCTCAACAACATCATCAACGCCATACCAGCCCCCATTTTTGTAAAAGACCAGGACCACCGTTTTATTATGGCCAATGATGCCTGCTGTGAACTGAATGGAATAAGTCGGGATAACCTGATCGGAAAATCGGATTTTGATCTTTTTCCTAAGGAAGATGCCACTGTGTTCTGGGAGCAGGAAGAACGCATTATTCAGCACGGCAAGGTAGATGTGAGAGAAGAAACCATTATTCGTCCCAACCGGAGCATTCAGACCGTTATTACCCAGAAAGCGACTTTCAAGAATGAATACGGCCAGAATTATCTGATTGGGTGCCACCTGGATATTTCCGATCGAAAGCAGTTTGAGAAAGCACTGGTCAAAGAACAGCACCTGTTGCAGACTTTCATGGACCATACGCCGGAGTGTATTTATTTTAAAGACCTGGAGAGCCGTTTTCTGCGCATCAATAAAGCGATGCTCTCCTGGTTGGAAGTAAATGATCCCGACCAACTCATCGGGAAAACCGACTTTGATTTTTTTCCCGAACCGCAAGCCCGGCGCGCATTTGAGATGGAGCAGGAGATCATTCGTTCTGGAAAACCGCTTATGAGCCAGGAAGATAAGCAAATCTGGGCGGGAAGAGAAAGGTGGATCTCATTTACCAAAATGCCGCTTTATAGTGAGGAAGGGGAAATCATTGGCACTTTCGGAATTTCACGCGATATCACCAGCAACAAAGAGGCTGAAATTGAACTTACCAATTCCCGAAACTACCTCAATCACATTTTTGACTCCGTTCCCATTCCCATCTTTGTAAAAGACAGCCAGCATCGCTGGATATTCCTCAATGACGCCTGGTGTAAATTTTCCGGCGTAGAGAGAGAGGAAATGGTGGGCAAAACGGATTACGATCTGCATTCGAAAGAAAAGGCCGACTTATTCAGGCAAAGGGATGAATTTGTTTTTAAGACCGGGCTGGGGAGCATCAACGAAGAAACGTTATCCAACCGGAACGGACAGGAAAAAACGGTCATCACCAAAAAAACTCTTTTCCGGGACCAGTACGGAATGGAGTTTCTGGTGGGCACCATGATCGATGTCACCGATACCAAAAATTTCCAGACCCGGCTGGTCAACTACCAAAATTACCTGAACACGATCATCAATGCCGTGGCCGACCCGATTTTTGTAAAAGACCGGCACTTCCGGTTGATTCTGGTCAATGATTCCTTTTGCCAGGTGTTGGGTTTCAGCCGCGAAGAAGTACTCAATAAAACGGATTACGATCTTTTTGATAAGGAATACGCCGATGTGTTGCGAAGCCACGATGAGACGGTTTTTCTTACCCGGCAAACGCAGATGAACGAAGAGACCCGTCTCCAAAACGGAGTTCCCAAAACGCTGATTACCAAGAAGACCTATTTTACCAATGAACTGAACGAAGAATTCCTGGTAGGGTCTGCAACGGACATTACCGAACGGAAGAAGGTGGAAATGGCAATAATCGTCAAGGAGAAGTATTTCCGCTCACTGATTCAGTATTCTTCCGACATCATCTCAGTGATGGACCCCGACGGGAAGGTACGTTACCAAAGCCCTTCGTATTACCAGGTATTTGGCTATACCGAACAGGCCTCCCTGGGCAAGGATATGATGAGTCTGATTCATCCGGAAGACAGAAATAACATACTGGCCATTTTTGAACAGTTGCTGCAGGAGCCGGGGGTGTCGGTGACCGCCGAATACCGGGTGAGAAAAAGGAATGGCGAATGGGCAACCCTGGAGTCAGTAGGAACCAATTACCTCAATGATGACGCGGTGGCCGGTATTGTCATTAACTCCCGCGATATCACCGAACGTAAAAAGGCGGAAGCGGAGATCAGGGACCAGAGCCAGATTCTGGACGGTATCATTTCCAACATGCCGGTAGTCGTTTTCAGAACCGATCCAGCGGGGGTATTTACTCAATCCATTGGTGCCGGTTTGGAAAAACTGGGTTTGGCCGAAAATCAGGTGGTTGGATTGAAGATAACGGAGATGTATCCCCACATGGAAGAACACCTCCGTACCGCATTTGAAAAGGGATTCGTTTCGTTTGTGGCCTCCTCTTTCGGTCAGAGCCAGGAATGGTACTTCGATACGTACATCTTCAAGGACATTGCACAAACGGGCGGCCTGCTCGGTTTTGCGATGGATATCACGGATAGTAAGCTGGCCGAGAACAAGATGCAGGAGTATGCGGTTGACCTCGAAAAAATCAACAAAGAGCTGGATCAGTTTGCCTACGTGGTATCGCACGACCTGAAAGCGCCGCTTCGGGCCATTGCCAATCTCTCTCAATGGATAGAAGAAGACCTCGGTACCAACATTTCGGACGACGTCAGAGATAATATGGCGCTGCTCAGAGGACGCGTCAACCGAATGCAGGCACTTATCAACGGGGTGCTGGACTACTCAAGAGTGAACCGGACCAATGTCTCCCTGGAAGAAGTAGACATCCTGCCCCTGCTGCAGGAATTGATCAGCGTGCTGGGCGTGCCCGAAACGCATCCGGTGCTGATCGACACCTCAATGCCCGTGTTGGTCACCAACCGGACCCGGATCGAACAGGTATTTTCCAACCTGATCAGTAATGCTTTCAAATACCACGATAAACCAAGCGGACGCATCAGCATCCAGCACGAAGAGACGAAAGACTTTTATCAGTTTAAGGTAGTCGATGACGGCCCGGGTATCGATCCGGAATACCACGAAAAGGTATTCGTCATTTTCCAGACGCTCCAGGCACGCGATAAAGTAGAAAGTACGGGAGTCGGACTGGCCATTGTAAAAAAGATCATCGAAGACCAGGGAGGCAGGATCTGGATCGAATCTCAGCCCGGTCAGGGTACGGCCTTTGTATTCACGATACCCAAGCAATGAGAAGCTAGTTTAACCATTCAGATATATGACGGATCAGTTAGTAAATATTTTGCTGGTAGAGGACGACGAAGTGGATGTGATGAATGTACAACGTGCCTTCAAAAAAAACAACATCACGAACCCATTGTACATTGCTAATAATGGCCTGGAAGCCCTTCAGAAACTCAAGTCCCACGGAGCAGAGGCCATTACGCCCCAGCCGGGAATTATTCTGCTGGACATCAATATGCCCAAGATGGGCGGCATCGAGTTTCTGCACGAATTAAGAAATGATCCTGAGCTGAAGTCACTAAGTGTATTTGTTATGACTACCTCCAACGAAGAAAGCGATAAGGTAGCGGCTTATGACCTGAACGTAGCCGGCTATATTCTGAAGCCGCTGTCGTTTGAGAGCTTTGTGAATGCCGTATCGGTGCTGAGTCATTACTGGAAGTTATGCGAAAGACCAGGTTGATTTTCTGACCTCCGGTTGGCTGATTCATTTAAATAAGATAGAATGATGCTTCAATAAAGGGAAAGCTGGGAGATAGCGATTTGCTGCCTCTGAGCCGGAGTTGCCAAGTCTTCACGTTCTATTAAAAACCTTTGCTTTGTCATTATCCAGATTCATACCGGCCCACTCCCTGCGCACCAAGATCATTTTGGGGTATGCCTTGATATTTCTGCTGGTTTCGGTATTTATCTATACGTACTTTCCATTCAAGCACAAGCAGCAGGCCATTCGTGCCATCGAACTCAGGATCGATGGTGTGACCGATATGATGATAATGGGAGTAGGCATTGGGATGAGCCAGTCTAACAAAGGTGCCATCGGTGAGGTGATCAGGTGGGCCCGGAAAGACAGTTCCCTGGCTTACATTGTGGTGCTCGACCAGGACCGGGAGCAGGTTTCTACTTATCAGGTCAACAATCTGGATGTAAACGTAGGGCAACTTCTGAAATTAGACGATGGATTTGAGGACCGCCGCATCGTGCATTACCGAAGACCCCTGATCTACCAGGATAAGCTTTTCGGTATTCTGTTGATCGGGTATTCCCTGCGCAATCTGGACAAAGACGTAGTCGTAGAAAAAGAGTTGAGTCTGTACATCTGCCTGGCCATTTTTGGCTTTGGCTTGTTGCTCGCCATTGCCCTGAGCACTCGGATCACCACCAACATCAAGCAGTTGAGCGAACAAGTCAATCACGTGGGCGAAGGAAACTCCGATATGCGTATATCGGTATCGAACTCAGACGAAATAGGCAAGCTGGGCGAAGCTTTTAATAATATGCTTGCCAGGCTGAATCATTCCCGACAAGAATTACTTGCTTCCAATCAGTACACGGAAAACATCATCATGTCCATGCTGGACAGCCTGCTGGTGCTCGACTGCCAGCATCGTATTATCAGGGCAAACCGGGCGGCCTGCCAGCTTTTTGATTACCCCGAAGAAGAACTGCTCCGGAAAAAGCTGGATAACCTGTGTGATCAAAAAAATGCGCCGCTTACTGATTACTTTCTGCCCCTTTTGAAGGAGACCGGCCACGTACAAAGTTACGAAAGCATCCTTATTACCCGAACCGGGAAACCCATTCACGTACTCTTTTCGGCTTCCCTCCTTCGTGATCGTCACGGAGCGCATCAGGGCATTGTGTGCGTGGCCCAGGACATCAGCGAAAGGAAAAAGGCAGAAGCACAACTCAAGGAATACTTCGCGAAATTGGAGAAGAGCAGCCAGGAAATGGAGAAGTTCAATTACGTAGTATCGCACGATTTGAAGGGACCGCTCCGGGCTTTGTTTAAGCTTTCTGAATGGATTGAAGAAGACGCAGAAAACTCGCTCTCAGAAGAGAGCCGCAAAAACTTCGCCTTGATGCGGGGCAGGGTAACGCGGATGGAGGCCCTGATCAATGGGCTGCTGGCCTACTCTCAAACGGGCCGCCTCATAAAATTGCCGGAACTGGTATCGGTAAAGCAATTGGTCGAAGAAGTAGTACAGCAGCTGGACCCGGGCAATAACGTAAAAATGTGCCTGCCGCCCAACCTGCCTACCTTCGTTACCCAACGTAAACGCTTACAAAATGTCTTCGGCCAACTCATAAGCAATGCCATTCGTTTTAACGACAAGCCGGAAGTGAAAATAAAAGTGAGGGTAACTGAGCTGGAAAATTTTTATCAGTTTGCCGTGGAAGACAATGGACACGGAATTGAGTCGCAGTATCACGAAAAAGTGTTTGCCATTTTTCAAACGCTCAACGCGCGCGATCGGGTAGAAAGCACCGGTATGGGATTGACGATCGCCCGGAAAATTGTAGAAGAGCACGGAGGGAAAATCTGGTTGGAATCCATCATAGAACAGGGAACCGTCTTTTTTTTCACCTGGCCCAAGGAAAGTTAATGAGTTAATGAGTTAATGAGTTAATGAGTTAATGAGTTAATGAGTTAATGAGTTAATGAGTTAATGAGTTAATGAGTTAATGAGTTAATGAGTTAATGAGTTAATGAGTAATTTATTTAGATGAGTTTACTGTTTACTGTTGTTAACAACATATGCTTAGTGCAAAATGCTACATATCAGGTTTTTGCGCTCATATACTTTGTACTTTAAACTGTTCACTCACTTAATGAGTAAATACTACGAAAATGGCTGATGAACTGCTTAGTATCTTATTGGTTGAAGACGACGAGGTAGATGTGATGAATGTTCAGCGAGCATTCAGGAAAAACAATATTGCCAATCCGCTGGTGGTTGCCAATAACGGGGTAGAAGCCCTGCGCATACTCCGGGAGGCAAACAGCAGACAGCACGCTAAATTTAAAGTAGTAATCCTGGATCTGAATATGCCTAAAATGGGCGGCATTGAGTTTCTGCAGGAAGTGCGAGCCGATCCGGTTTTGAAACCCCTGAACGTTTTTGTGATGACTACTTCTAATGAGGAAAGTGATAAAGTAGCGGCCTATAACCTGAATATTGCGGGTTATATTCTGAAGCCACTTTCCTTTGATAGCTTCGTTCAGGCCATATCGGTATTGAATCATTTTTGGCAATTGTGCGAACGGCCCTGACCTGCTTGCCGGTAATAAAGCACCTGCGGGAGAGGTATGAAGTGTCAGACAATCACCCGTTTGACCGTCTTCAAGCACTTCGCAGAATTATTTCCACTCCTCAGGGCAGTTAATAAGTGTCCTTTTTAAATACAGTAAAAGCAAAAAGTGTCTGGAAATAGGTTTGCTTTTAATAATTGATAGTTGCGAATGGTACGATAATTCATAGTAGAAGAAAATGGAGAACAAGCCGGTAAGCATATTACTAGTGGATGACGATGAAGTGGATCGCATGGCAGTAAAAAGAGCTTTGAAGGGTTCCGAACTTCAATGTGAACTGACGGAAAGCTTCGAAGCCGTTTCGGGCATCAGAAACCTCAAGGAGAATAAATACGATTGCGTTTTTCTGGACTATCTGTTGCCCGGCACCGACGGGTTGATGCTGCTGAAAGAAGTGCGGGCTTCGGGTATAAAGACCCCCATTGTCATTATCACCTCCCAGGGCGACGAAAAGATTGCCGTTGAAATGATGAAAGCGGGTGCGTCTGATTATGTGGTCAAGACGCAGATTACGGCCCAGTCTATCGGGCAGATTTTACGCAACGTAATTCGGTTGCAGCAGATAGAAAAGCAGCGAGAGGCGACTGAACAGGCCTTGAAAGAAAGCCAGGCCCGACTCGCGGAAGCACAGCAAATTGCCAAAATCGGTAGTTGGGAATACAATTATGAAAATGTACACTGGTCAGCCCAAGTATACCGGATTTATGACCTGGACCCGGAGACTTTTGAGTTACGGGTTGATAATCATCTCAAATACATTCATCCTGAAGACCAGCCCAAGGTAAAACAAACCCTTTGCCTGGCCGCCGAAGGACACAGCTTCGATATCGACTTCCGGATCATTTCAGCCAACCAGGCGCTGAAGTATGCCAACATGCAGGGCTATGCCGTATTTGAGAACGACGTGGTAATCAAAATTGTAAGCACGATTCAGGATATCACGACCCGAAAACTGGTAGAGCAGGAACTGATTGAAGCCAAACAAATAGCCGAACAATCTACCCGGATCAAGGAAGAGTTTCTGGCCAACATGAGCCATGAAATCCGTACCCCGATGAATGCCATCATTGGGTTTACGCGACTGCTTCGGGAAGGACAATTGAGTGCCGAACAGAAGGAGTACGTAGATGCCATCCACTATTCCGGAGAAAATCTGCTGGTGATTATTAATGACATCCTGGACTTTTCTAAAATCGAAGCCGGTAAGTTTGTGCTGGAGGAGACAGACTTCCGACTGCCCGCTATCATTCAGGCACTGATTCACTTATTCGAGCCCAAGGCAAAAGAAAAACACATTCAACTCGAGTATACCATTGAGCCGGGCGTGCCCTCCGACCTGATCGGCGATCCGGTAAGGCTCAATCAGGTATTGATGAATATCATCGGCAACGCCCTGAAATTTACGGAACAGGGCTCAGTAAAGCTCCGGGTGAGAAACCTTTCAAAAGACCATTCTCATTCTACCCTGGAGTTTTCGGTAGAAGATACGGGCATTGGCATTTCGGAGAATAAGCTGGGCTCCATCTTCGAGAGCTTCACCCAGGCCAGTGGTGACACGATCCGGAAGTTTGGCGGTACCGGACTGGGCCTGACCATCGTGAAAAGAATTGTAGAGTTACACGGAGGCAGCGTATCGGTGAAGAGCACCTTAGGAAAAGGAAGCACTTTCTCCCTGACGATTCCCTTCAAGCATTCGGAAGCCAAATCCGCTGCCGACGCAGAAGTACACCTGGAAAGCACCCAGGCAGTGGCCAGTATAAAAGGCGTGCGGTTGCTACTGGCAGAGGACAACAAAGTGAATCAGACACTGGCTACCTACGTATTGAACAAAGCCGGGTGTGAAGTAGACATTGCTGACAATGGGTTGATCGCCATTGAAAAGTTGATGAGTAAAGAATACGATATCGTACTGATGGATATTCAGATGCCGGAAATGGATGGCTACGAAGCTACTTATCACATTCGTACCCAGTGCCAGCCGCCGGTATCGCAGATACCCATTATGGCCATGACGGCCCACGCCATGAGCACCGAATCGGTGAAGTGCCTGAAAGCCGGCATGAACGATTATATTTCAAAGCCCTTCGATACCGCAAACCTGATCAGTAAAATTGCGGCTCTGTTACCGGCCAAGAAACCAGAAGCGGAGGCAAACGTATTGCCACCTGCGGCGGAGGTTCCATCGTCAGTGCCCGATAGTACGGAGAAGGTAACCAGTATTTCTACGCTGTATGACTCTTACGACGGAGATGCGGAGCTGATTTCCGAAATCATTTCCATCATCCTGCAGGAATCTGCTGACAACCACGAAAATTTGCAGCGCTATTTTCAGGGCAAAGAATGGCAGAATTTGAAAAACCTGTCTCACAAACTCAAAAATTCCTACGGAATTGTAGGAGCCTTCGAACTACAGGATACGCTGAAACTAATTGAGTATGGGTGTGCGGGAGACGCTACCGATGCAGACAGGTTGAAGCCCATGGTGGATAAGGCGTTGAGTCTGATCCTGCGGGTCAAGGACGAATTGCAGAATGAACTGCTGGCGTTATAAGGTGCTTCGGGTAGCAATCGGGGAACACTACTAATTCAGCCAGTATTTTTGGGCTTTGGGTATGATCAAATGAGAGGTTTTCAACAGCGCCAGGATCACCACCCCGATGATGATCACTACCGAAGTTTCCAGATGTGAGAGCAGCTTAGCAGTCTGCAAGTCCTGATGTACGGTATGATAAATCTGTTTGCCTACGCTAGCCTGAATGGCCACCAACTGGTGAGCCGGAATCAGCACCCGCTGAAAAGCCGGTCGCCCTTGCTGCAGAAATGCCTGGTAAGCGGCTTCTTTTTCTCCCGCCCGGCTGAGCGCAATGAGCTGGGCCTGCAAAGACTGGTGCACCTGGTGCCGATGTTCGTATAACTTCAGGGCAGTACGCTCCTCACTGGTCAGCACGGTTTTTTTAAAGTGGCTGATGAGTGAGTCAGCTACCGATTGATTGCAGGCCAGGTTTTTCTCCAGTTGCTGGCACAACGCAGGTTCCCGGGAACGAATGTGTTCTTCGGTCAGCAGCTGGTTTTTATAGATCATTTCAATAATGCCCGAAATGTCTTGTCCGGCCAGCATCCGGTCATTGTAAATGGACGTAATCGATTGATTAATCTGTGATACATTCCGGCTCATCACCGTGTTGATGAGAATGATGACTGTGCAAGCCAGGGTCAAAGCCAGGGCTATATTTAGTTTGCCTTTCATGGCGAATAATATCCGCTCCATAAGCATGTTGTATAGAACCCGCGTGGGGTCGGTCCATTGATCTGTATAATTGAAAAATACCTGGCTGATCACCAGGATCCGGTTTCTCTGAAGATAGGGAATTTAACCGAAAGGACTACGCTCAGATTGATAAATTTGATTTCCGCCAATCGGGCAACGGTTTTTTCAGAAAAGCTGCTCCGATTGAAACGCTGCTGAGCTTCTTTAAAAAATCTGGACCAGCTAAAGAAAAATACCGCCATCAAACGGGTATTGTACAATACCTCTTCCTGGAGTTGTTGAGCTGGATAAAGCTTGATGATGCAAAGCCCCGCCCTTTCCGTACATTTTCACTTTGTCTGCTATCTTTGCGCCGATGCAACTGAAAAACGACTTACTCCTCCGGGCTGCCCGGGGTGAAAAAACGGAGCGGACTCCGGTATGGCTCATGCGGCAAGCCGGACGTATCCTGCCCGAATACCGCGCAGTACGCGAAAAACTCAGCGGATTTATTGAACTGGCTACCACGCCCGCGCTGGCAGCAGAAGTAACCATTCAGCCGGTAGACATTCTGGGCGTAGATGCGGCCATTATCTTCTCCGACATTCTGGTCATTCCCGAAGCCATGGGACTGCCTTACGAAATGGTGGAAAAACGGGGACCTTATTTCCCGACAACCATCCGGAATCAAGCGGATATTGATCAATTACGGGTTTCCGACCCCGAAACCGATCTGGGATACGTGCTGGAGGCGTTGCGCATCGTGAAGAAGGAACTGGCCGGGCGGGTGCCGCTCATCGGATTTGCGGGGGCTCCCTTCACGATCTTCTGCTATATGGTGGAAGGCAGCGGCTCCAAGACCTTTTCCAAAGCCAAAAAAATGCTTTATGCCGATCCGGAATTGTCGCATCAGTTGCTGCAGAAAATTACGGATAGCACCATCGCTTACCTGAAGGCCCAGGTTCGAGCCGGTGCCGACCTGCTCCAACTATTCGACTCCTGGGCGGGCATCCTCTCTCCCGAACACTACCAGACTTTCTCTCTGCCCTATATTCAGCAGATCTGCGAAGCACTCAAGCAAGCATTTCCGCAAACCCCCGTTACTGTATTTGCCAAAGGAGCTTTCTTTGCCCGCGCTCAGATGGGCCGGCTTGCCTGCGATGTCATCGGGCTGGACTGGAACATGGACATTGTCGAATCGAGGGAACTGGTAGGGCCGTACAAAACCCTGCAGGGCAATCTGGACCCCTGCGTGCTGTACGCCTCCTTCGACCAGATTCGCCAGGAAACCCGCAAAATGCTCCGGGCTTTCGGCCCTGCCCGACACATTGCGAACCTGGGGCACGGCGTGTATCCCGATACCGACCCCGAAAAAGTAAAGTGCTTTATCGATACGGTAAAGGAGGGAGTCGGTTAACAGTGATCAGTAAACAGTGAACCCATCAGCACATCGGCGGGGCGATGTGCACATTCACCTTCATTTATCCCCTTCTTTGTCGCCAGGCTTGGGGGAACGGTCGCCGGCTTTGGTAGCCGGAGGGAGTGTCTCCTGAGGAGGGGCTTGTTTCTCCGGAGATCCGGATTCTTCAGTTGTCCTTTCTACAGGAAGTTCCAGCAGTTTCCGCTTCTTCTTTGGTTTGATGAGCTCCCCGAAACTATTGAAGCTTTGGGTGTGCATCAGGCTGAAGCCTGCCGAAGTAGTAGCAATGGGATTGCCCATGGCACTGTTGAGCACGTTCTGATTGTTGCGGTTATACGCCTTCATCCGAAATTTTCCGTCCGGCGTAATCCAGTACTCCAGGGTCCAGTCGCCCAGCACATTGCGCGCATCGCTGGCATTTCCGGCATTGTTGAAACTGCCGTCGCGGGTTACCCGCAGGCGGCCGTCCAGGAAGGCGTAGGACAGTCTCAATTGGAAATTATTAATGGCGTTCTGATCGAGTCCGTTGAGGTTGAAATCCACCTGTAGATTCTGATCTACCTGGGAAATCCAGTAGCTGAACTGATTGGATAGCAGTTCGCTCACATTGCTACTGAGCGCCGAGGCATTGGCCCCTTCAAAAGAACGTACCGGAGAAAGCTGACCCAGTACCATCAAACTAAAAGCCTGCCGGCTCATTTCCTGGTTATCGCTCTGCAAATAAGATTGGAAAGACGTCACCCCTTGTAGAAATTCGGCACTTTTGGGATAATCGTTGATTTCCAGTCCCAGGTCAATGTGCGGCGACATCAGGTCGCCGGTCAGGTCCATCAGGATACTCACTGGATAGCGACGGGAAAACTGCGGATCATTTTTCCGGGTTTCGTCCAGGTTCAGAATGGGACTAAGGGAGGCCTGCTGTACGTAAGAGGCATTGATGTCCAGGATGGCATTGTACGGGTTGCCGGTCCAGGTGATGCGGCTATTGGGGCGCAGGTTAAATTTCTTATTGATCACGTTCAGAAACGTGAAGTTGTACGTCCCGGCCTCAATTTCATAGTTGCCCATCATCGTAAATTCGCCTTCCGTATCAATCTGCATGTTGATTTTTCCGCTCCCGTTCGCTTTCAGAATGTCCCCCGTCTGTTTATTGAAGATGATTTCACAATAGGCTTCGGGTGTAATGTCGAACCGCAGATCCAGCTTGATGCCCGACAGGTTGATCTTCCGGATCATTTTCGTGGTGTCCGGCTCTTTGCTGTGACTCACAAACTGGATGTAGTCTTTGTGCTCAATGGTTTCGCTGCGATCCAGCGGGATGTAGATGCGGGTACCTTTGTTGCTGCTGGCAATGGCCTGAATGGTTAGGTTGTTGATGGGACCGAACAGGTTGGCAGTACCAGTGGCATAGGCCGTTCCGTAGTAGGTTTCCCCGCTCTTTTCGTCGGTATTCAGAATCTTGAAGTTCTCAAGCCGGGCGTTCAGGTCCAGCACAAAATCGCGGAATCCGTCGTGATAGACGCCGCCTTGCAGCACGGCTCCGTGGCCGTCATCGTCGGTCAGGCGAAGCTGCTTGGTGCCAATTTCGTTTTCGGTAAAGAAAATCTTGTCTTCGAAGCGGAAGAAAGTGTTGAGGTAATTGTATTTGAGCCGGCCTTTCCGGATGTTAAGTTCGCCTTTGAGCAGGGGAGAGGTCAGTGTACCCGTAATCTTTACTTTTCCGCTGGCAGTGCCACTGACTTTAGATATAAACTCCTTTACGAAGGGTTCGATGAGTTCCAGGTCGGCCTGGCGGAGTTCAGCCAGCATATTAAGCGAATTTTCTTTTTCACTTGCGTTGGGGTCGTACGTACCACTGAGGCCCATAATGTTCTTACCCATCCGGTCGATCTGGTAATTGGTTTTGATGCGTCGCTCCGCTTCGTCCCAGCGGGTTTCACCGGATATATTTCCGATCAGGAAGTTGTCAATTACCAGTTCTTCCAGCGCCATCTCACTGTCAATATTTACGGTGTCATACACATTCCGCACGTTCATATACCCGTTGAGGGTTCCCCTAATGTTCTTCCCAATGAGCGGAGCAATGGTAGCCAGGCTAAAATCCTGCACCTGTAGTTCGGCGGGAACCGTAGGGTCGGGCGAAAGCGCCCCGTTCAGAGAGATAATCTGCCGGCGGTTGGACACGCTCAGGTTATAGAAGTCTACTTCCTGTCCTTTGATCGTAATGCGGTTGTCCTTGGCAATGTTCCATTCATTGTCCAGAATGACAAAGTGCGAAGGACGGAATTGCACCAGTAGCCCATCGGGTATGAACTTCAGATCCCCTTTCAGGTGGGCGCGGTTCGTACTTTCCGACTGCCTGATCCGGCCATCGAAGTCGATGCGGTCCTCATTCCAGACGCCTTCCATTTCAATGTTCTCCGTCGGGGCGAAACCGTTCAGTTTCTGGCTTTTGGAGGCGATATAAGCCGATGCCAGCACATTGGCGCTGTCTGAAAGTTTGGAAGTGGCTACGTCTACCGTAGCTCCGAAGAAATGGTAGTTTTTGTAAAGCAGCGTATCAATCTGACTGTTAAAAGAGAAGATGGAGGTATTTCCCCGGGTAAACTCTCCCGTTAGTTGCGTATTTTTTGACACGTAAATAGCCGGATCGAATAGGGCAATCAGGGGATTGATGTCTTTCAGATGAAATTGGTAGTCGATCCGATAGCGATCCCGGACGGCGATTTTTTTTCTATTTTTCTGAGCGTAATAAGCCTGCTGCTCTTTTTGCGTGCCCGTAAAACTCAGTAAATACTCTTCCAGTAGCGTTTCTATGTCGCCGATGGCCTGCGTAAATTCAAACTTCCCAACGGCTTCTGCCGCGACCAGTTCCGACTGAAGACTGAATATCCGGGAAGTATCCGTTTTGGAAGAAAACAAGGACAAGCTGTCCATGTTCAGCGAACGGGTACGGTACACCAGCGTGGTATTCAGAAAATCGGCTCTGCCCACGATCTCATCGGCAGTCAATCCTTCACAGCTTACGTCCAGTTCCGTTTGCAGGCTCATTTCTTCTTCGCTCAGTTTCAGGGCCTTGAGATTGGCTCTTTGTACCAGGCCGGCTACATTAACAAACTGGGGTTTACTGTTGAGATCTACCGTGCCGCCCAGGTCAAAGATCAGATTGGGATCGCGCACCGATACCTGCCCGTCGAAAAGCCCTTGCTGCAGATCGCCATCCACCAGGATGTGCCGATAGTCGTACTGGTACAAGCCCAGCCGGTCAATGGAAGCATCCAGGGAAAGTACGGCATCCTGCAACGTCATCCCTTCGCCCTTGATCCGCCCCGACATATCTATTTTTTGAAGCGTAGCCGGGTAATCAACCAGTTTGCCTAATTCAAAACCGATCGTTTTCAGCTTTCCTTCGTAGGTACTCTTTTTCTTGCCCTTGCCCAGCTTCAGGTTAATGTCGGTCACCAGCCTCCCCAAGCCGGTATCGAAGGCACCATTGGAAACGAAGTCGCGCGGGAAGCCGACGAATTTTCCCTGTAGTTGGGTCCTGCCAAATTTTTTGACGGTATAGTAAGCATCCTCATCCATGTACTGTCTTACATCCGGGGCGTTGATCACCGATTTACGGAGATCCAGGTTGATGAACGTCTCTTTGATATCGGGTAAGCCATCGAAGCCGATGTTGCCTTTCAGGTGACTGGATTGACCGAAGTAAAAATCCATGTCTTTCACCTTGAAACTGTTCACCTTGCCCTTGAAACTACCACTGACACGCCAGGTTTCATCCAAACTATACAAATCGGGCGCAAACAGGGCCAGGTCTTTTGAGTAGATGATGGTGCTATCCAATTGCGCTTCCAGCCGCATTTTGTCATTGAAATCGTCAAAGTCCTTGGGGCCGTTGGGATAATTGAAAACCAGGTGCCTGCGCAAGGTCGACTGGTTAATTCGCGCAAACAGGTCTTCGAAGGTCATGGACCGTTTGGTATAGCGGAAGAAGGTGCGGAATTCGTGAAAGCGCAGCCGCGAATCCCGTTCCACGCAATGTAGGTTGTTGACGCCCACTTCAATTGTATCGTCTACGATCCGGAAGCGGTCGGCGTCGATGTACAGGCTGTCGAGGGTGAAATGATAATAGTCGAATTCTTTGGGACCACCCTTCGTGCCCAGGCTGTCTTCGCGTTCGTCATCGTAGCTGAAAATGGTATTTTGCAGCGAAACACGGTCGATGGAGAAAGCCTGGCTGGGTCCGGTTTGTACGTGGTGCGTGGTGTCTTTGGAGGCGGTGGCTTCGTTGATGGCCGCAATGAAGTCGTCCATGTTCAGGTCACCGGTCTGCTTGTCCACCACCAGCCGCACGCGGGCATTGTGCAGGGTAGCCTGATCAACATTGATATTGGCGGTATCCAGTAAAGAAGCCAGCACAAAATCTACGTCCAGTTCGGCTACCTGGATCATCGGGCGGTCGGAGCGGTCCTTGATCTGCACGCCGGTCAGCGTGAGCGTGTCAAACCATTTGATGCGGACGCCTTCTACGCTGGTGGGAAAATGCAGGATTTCGGAGATGCGGCGGGTGGCGTACTGGACGGCTTTGGTCTGCACGGCCGGAATCTGCAAGGCCACCACCAATCCGCCGGCCAGCAAGACCAGCAGGACCAGCGGATAAAGAATCACCCGTATTGCTATCTTTTTGATAACTTGCATTCCTTGTGATGGCATGAACCGCGTAAACCGGCGATAAACTTTGTAAGTTATTGTTTATTCGCCAGATAGGCAATCAGTAAACTGATGAAGCCCGCAATAATCGGGATGAATGCCTTCGTGTTTGTTTACAAAATTAAATAACGGAATTCGTTGACTATTCTTGCAATCGAAAGCTCCTGTGATGAAACCTCCGCGGCGGTCATCGTGGAAGGCAAAATACGTTCCAATATCATCGCTACCCAGGACGTACACCGACAGTACGGAGGGGTCGTTCCAGAACTGGCTTCCAGGGCGCATCAGCAAAACATCATACCGGTTGTCACGCAGGCTTTGACCGCCGCAAAGATAGACAAAAAGCAGCTCAATGCTGTCGCTTTTACCCGCGGTCCCGGTCTGTTAGGTGCCTTACTGGTAGGTACTTCCTTCGCCAAATCCCTGGCGCTGGCATTGAATATTCCCCTGATCGACGTCAACCACATGCAGGCCCACGTCCTGGCCCATTTTATCGAAGCGCCCTGCCCGCAGTTCCCTTTTCTCTGCCTGACCGTCAGTGGCGGACACACCCAGATCGTGCTGGTGCGCGACCACCTGGATATGGAAATCATCGGACAAACGCAGGACGATGCTGTAGGAGAGGCCTTCGATAAAACCGCCAAACTGCTGGACCTTCCCTATCCCGGCGGGCCACTCATCGACCAATACGCCCGTAGCGGCAATCCGCAGCGCTTTGTGTTTCCGCAGGTAGAAATGCCCGGACTGAGTTATTCCTTCAGCGGCATCAAAACGGCCTTTCTCTACTTTCTGCGCGACCAGAAACAAAAAGATCCGGACTTCGTGAAGAATAACCTTCCCGATATCTGTGCCAGCATTCAGCATACGCTCATCCGGATTTTACTGCAAAAATTACGAAAAGCTGCCCGACAAACCGGCATCCGCGAAATCGCCATTGCCGGAGGGGTGTCTGCTAATTCGGGTTTGCGTCAATTATTGCAGGAAGAGGGCGAACGGGAGGGTTGGCAAGTATACATTCCCCGGTTTGAGTACTGTACCGATAACGCCGCTATGATTGCCATGGTTGCTCATTTTAAAGCCTTGAAAGGGGAGTTCTGCGGTCAGGAGGTAAGTGCCTTACCCAGGGGGTAGTGGGGTGATTGAGAGTGGCTTAGCATATGGACATCTGTCTCTATGGCTATTCAGTTGATCTAACCTCTGATAGGCAATCTGAGGTACAGATCAGCCGAAAAAAATGGATACTTCGACCATAGCCGACAGAAGTTATTTTTTTCGCCTTTCTGCATCGAGCGGATTCTTGCATTTCTTTGGTACTTTGCGATTAAAATATTTCCTTTTAAGCTGAGAAAGCTCCCTGAAAGATCTTTGGTACCTATGAAAGACACCCCGACCTTAAAACCCGCCACCCGAATCCTGAATGCAGCCGTCATCGTAGCCTCCTTGGGTTATTTTGTCGACATCTACGACCTGCTGTTGTTCAGCATCGTTCGCGTTCCCAGCCTGCAATCGATGGGGCTACAGGGCGATGAGCTTCGCGACCAGGGTATTCTGTTGCTCAATATGCAGATGACGGGGCTGCTGCTGGGGGGCATCTTCTGGGGCATTCTAGGCGATAAGAAGGGCCGTTTGTCCGTGCTGTTTGGTTCGATCTTTATGTATTCGGTGGCCAATATTGCCAATGGCTTCGTGCAATCCATTGAGAGCTACGCCATCTGGCGGTTCATCGCCGGCATCGGTCTGGCGGGCGAACTGGGTGCCGGCATTACGCTGGTAGCCGAAATATTGCCGAAGGAAAAGCGCGGTTACGGTACCACGATCGTGGCGGCCGTGGGCATCAGTGGGGCCGTGGTGGCCTGGTTCATTGCCGAAATGTTTGACTGGCGCACTTCTTATTTCATCGGCGGTGGCTTGGGCCTGTCACTGCTGCTGTTGCGGGTGGGCGTGGCCGAATCGGGCATGTTTGGCCAGGCCAGGGAAACCAACACCCGCCGCGGCGATTTTTTTGCTTTGTTTACTTCCAAAGATCGATTGATCAAATACCTGCGTTGCATTCTGATCGGCATTCCGCTGTGGTACGTGGTGGGCATCCTTATTACACTGTCGCCGGAGTTTGGCAAAGCGCTGGGCATCAAAGGCGTGGTGAATGCCGGTACGGCCGTGGCCTGCTGCTACGCGGGCATCGTGGTGGGAGATATCGTCAGTGGTACCCTGAGCCAGTATTTGCGCAGCCGGCTCAAAGTAGTATACATTTACCTTTTCTTCTCCATGGCTACCATCTCCGCCTACTTCCTGACGCGGGAAGTGAGCCTGCAGGTTTTTTATACGGTATGTTTTATCCTGGGGCTGAGCGTAGGCTATTGGGTCATTTTCATGACCATCGCTACGGAGCAATTTGGCACCAACATCCGGGCTACGGTGACTACTACGGTGCCCAACTTCGTGCGCGGAGCCGTAGTGCCGCTTACTTTCCTGTTCAAATGGTTTCTGGACCTGTTCGGCAATTCGGTGATTACGGCCGGGGTACTGGTGGCAATTTTCAGTCTGCTCTGTGCCTTTGTGGCCTTACAGGGAATGCAGGAGACCTTTTCCAAAGACCTGAACTATACGGAGGATATCTGAGGTAATCCCTCCAAGGGTTCCAAACCCTTAGAGGGATCAGGCGATAAGCAGCAAGCCGAAATGACTTACTTTCCGCTTTGGCTTTCAATGAGTTGACGCAGGACGGCTTCGTCCATAAAGCCGGTTTGTTGCCAGACCAGTTGCTGGTCTTTATAAAGGAACAAAGCCGGTAGTTCGGAAACGTGCTGCTGTTTGACCAGTTGGGCGTGTTCATCTACGTCAATCTTGACCAGGCGAAACTGTTGCTTCAGGTCGGAAGAAAGCTTTTCCAGCACGGGGTTCATCTTTTTGCAGGGAGAGCACCACTTCGCCCCGAAATCCACCAGCACCAACCGATGGCTCTGCAGAAGTTGGTTAAACTCAGCCGCTGACATACCCGCTGCACTACTGGTCCTGGCCGTTTTCTCCACCGGCTTACTGGCCTGGTTCCACTTCAATATTCCCCCGTCCAGTTCATACACTTTCGTAAAACCGTTGGCCCGCATCTGAGCGGCAGCCTGGGTGCTGCGCCCACCAGAAAGGCAATACACGTAGGTAGGTTTGTTTTTGTCCAGATATGCCAGGTGTTTCTCAAAGTCGGCTCCTTTGTAGTCGATGTTGAGTGCATTTTTCAGGTGCTCCTTCGCGTATTCCTCCCGGGTGCGCACGTCTATCAATTGTAGATCGGGCGTAGTGGTAAGCAACTGCTCAAACTGGTCGGTCGTCAGCTTGGCTTCGGTCTGCGCCAGGGCGGCTGGTTTCGTGCTGAAGCCCAACAGGAAGGCCAGGAACAGGGTGCGGAAAAGAGAGAAGGGTGTGGTGTGCATAGCGGGGTTCTATTTCATAAAAAGCAAATATACCGCTTGAATCGGATTTGAAAGGGTTTTCGGGGAGCGGGATGCTATCGCTGATAAATGCGGACAACTGCCTGCAGAAAAGCTTCGTCGCTCATTCCTGCCGGTTGCCGGACGGAGTAGCTTCGGTATTCCGACCAGTCTTCGTGTACTTCGTAGCGGGAAGGAGCCCAGTCAGGTTCGGTATGGGTAGTATTTTTTACGGCAGGCCGGTCGAAGAAATCTTCCCCGATAACCAGCTCTACTTTGCCTTCCTGGCCAAAGAAGTATTCCTGCAGCAGCGGAATGAGCCGATTCTGGAAAATGCTTCTCAGTTCGCGGATGTCACCGGCCGCTTTCAGACCCAGAAAATAAGCGTGGCCGATCGCGTATTCACGACCCAGCAGGCGGGCAATCCGGTGGTTGATGGTGCGGAGCATCCGGGCAATGTCCGGTTCGGTATTCCGGCCAAACTTTTCTTCCAGCAGTTGGTAGTCCGGTGTCATTTCCACAAACACGAAGCGGCGACGCAGGGCCGTATCCAGCGATTCTACGTTGCGGTCGGCCGCGTTCATCGTGCCGATGATGTACAGATTGCGAGGTACCGTAAAGGGCATCTTGGAATAGGGCAGCTGAACCGTCAGGGCTTCGGAACGGCCTCCCCGTTTGTCGTCTTCAATGAGCGTAATCAGTTCGCCGAAGATCTGCGATACGTTTCCCCGGTTGATTTCGTCGATGACCAGGGCAAAACGGGCCGCTCTTTCCAGGCTTTCCGGTCTTACCTTCGACCAGTCCAGGCTTTCTACGGCCTGCCGCATGGCTTCGTATTCAATGGCCGTTTTTTCCTGGGTGGTAGGTTCAGGCAGGGAATCGAAACCAGGTTCGATCTGCAGATTTTTCTCAAATTCCTTCAGTTCGTTGAAGACCGCCCAGTACAGAGTAGGATTGCCCCAGCTCACTACCTTACTGATGTCGCCGGAAATCCGCCGGATCTGACTCACGTTCGCAAAGGCGTGATAGAGCTTGCGGAGCTTGTTGCGGGTGACTACGTAGGGCTGCCGCCGGGGGCCGGTAGCAAGCAGAAGACTGCCCTTGGCATTGACCGAAAGCAGCCGGATTTCCCGGTTTTGCTTGGAAGGATAAGTTACTTCGACCTGCCGTTTCAGCAGGTTCATCTGCGCTGCCAGAAACTCCACGTACAGTTCATCGAAATCCAGCTTTGACGACCTGCCGGCCGATTCCCGCTGCCGGAGCGTAAGCGCCCGTTCGGACTGGTAAATGGCATAGGCCGCCCGAACGCACATCCGTTTGAATAGTCCGTCTTCCAGTACGTAACGCAGTTGGGGCACTTCTCTGGGTAAAAGACTGCTGGTGGCCGTCGGTTCGGTACGTTCGGGTGCCAGCTCGGGTTTGATGCCTTCAATAAAGTCTTCGTAGCTAAAAGACTGGTGAAAAGTAACGAACTGGATCCGGCCTCCATCCGCCAGTTCCTGATAAGCCTGATTGACCTCTTCACGGCTCTTCTGAAATACCATTTCGGGCTTTACTCCCCATACTGCCGCCAGGGCATAGTGTTTGGCATGGTAAGTCTTTCCGGTGCCGGGTGGACCGTACAAAATAAGATTGGTGTGCGGATAATCAGAAGGATTCGTTTCGTTTTCCAAAAAGTAATGAGCAGTTGTCAGTTAATCAGTGAACAGTTATCAGTAAACAATGAAAAAATAAAGCAGTTGCTGAACTTAGTCGAACCAATAGCGGTCAGCCATCAGTTTTGACAATAATTCTTTTTATATCTTCCATCTTCCATCTTCCATCTTTCCCTTACAACGAATTGCGCCTGATCAGTGTAAAAGGATTTTTCACTTTTCGCTTCTCTTTGTCAATTATCATATTGGCGGCTATTTCACCCATTTTTTCGTGATCGGTAGAGATGACCGTAATGCCTTCGGCCAGAATTTCCTTCAGGGGTGTTTCATTGTAAGAAATCAGACCCAGGTCTTTGCCCAGCTTCAGGTGCTTGTTCCGGGATAGCTTGATCAGGTTCACCAGGTCCGACTCTTCAATCACGATGTAAGCTTCGCGGGTTCGCACCTCAGTCTGAGAATTAATTTCCGGAACGATGGCGAAGTCGAAAGCCGTTTCTTCGCAGAAGTTCCGAAAACCCTGTACGATTTCGCGTGGATAAGGATTGGTATCGGAAGCCGGATAGACCAGAATCAGTTTGTCGTACTTTTTCAGGAGGTCAATTCCCGAATGCAAAGCCTGGTGGATGTCAATCTCAAAATCCTGATAAACGGCGGCGTAGGCACCTTCCACATTTCCCGGATCTTTATCGAGCAGCAGGAGTTTGTCCTTGGGTATCTTCTGGATGGCGCGGGCTACCACGTCAAAAGAATCGTAAAAGTGGGGCATGACGGCGTAGTAGTGATAGTTCCCCAGGTTGTTGTTGATCAACGATTCAAACAGCCGGGCATTGCTGTGGTGAATGTGCAGGTCTACCACCGACCGGTCGCCCAGGGTGCTCACGAAGGCGTTGTAAATGAGCTTTTTGTACGCACTCAGCTTGTTGAAAAGCAACAGCACGCGAAACGGATTTTTCAGATCGGTCCGGTCAATGAAGTATCCTTTGCCCCTGACCGATGCCACAATGCCCCTTTCCCGGAGTTCGTTGTAGGCTTTCTCCACCGTGTCGCGGGAAAGGTAAAATTCCTCACTCAGTTCGTTGATGGAGGGAATCCGCTCGCCCTTTTTCAGGTTGCCGCCCTCAATTTCGGCGATAATGGAATTGATGACCTGCTTGTATTTGGGCGTTTTCTGATTAAATCGGATGTGAATGAATTTGTCCATAGGTTGATGAAGGTATGCAATCCGGAATCGCACTGCAAAATTCAGCTGTCAATATACGGGTTCCTGGTGGAGAAATGCACTTGTCAGCTGATAAGTCTCGTTGGATAAAATGACGTACGAAACCAGAATAAATACGCTGTTAAGTAAATAAGTTTAACTTGATATTAGACTATAATTCATTGGTTCGGTCTTTTCCCGAGCGGTTTGTTACTTTTTGGCATTGCCCCAAAAAGTAACCAAAAAGGTCTAGCCTGTCCAATGCTTCCTCGCTCAAGGCTCACGCGCCCCTCGCTGGACAGGCAGCCAACCCGCCTTGACGGTTAAAGGCAGATTGAAAAGAGTTTATTTAACACGGTAATAAATATAGCAAATACCCGCCATCTCTGCCAGAATGAATGGTTGTTGGGTTGGCTGGCCGGATTCATACCAACGAAAAGGTTGTATATTCGCGCGTTTTAGCCGCTGCTTTGCGTATGCCGTATCCCCTTGCTTCTTCTCCCATCCACCCGATTCGGTTGGCGGAGGGGAAAAAAGTATTTTTCGCTTCCGATTTCCACCTGGGTGTACCCGACTGGGCCAGCAGTCTGGAGCGGGAAAAGAAAATTGTCCGCTGGCTGGGTTCCATTCAGTCCGAAGCGCAGGTCATTTTTCTGGTGGGCGACATTTTTGACTTTTGGTTCGAATACCGGCACGCCATTCCCAGGGGCTACATCCGGCTGCAGGGCAAACTGGCTGAACTGATTGATAACGGAATAGAAGTGGTTTTTTTCACTGGCAACCACGATATGTGGATGTTCGATTATTTCACCCGCGAACTGGGCATACCCATTCACCGACAGCCGCAACGGTATCTGATCAACGAAACTTCTTTTTTCATCGGGCACGGTGACGGGCTGGGACCGGGCGATCATACGTACAAACTGCTCAAAAAAGTGTTTGCCAACAAGGCTTCCCAGTGGCTGTTTGCCCGCTTTCACCCCAACTTCGGCATCGGGCTGGCCAATTACTGGTCCCGGCAAAGCCGCATCAGCAACACCAAAAAACCAGAGGAGTTTCTGGGTGAAAAGGAATGGCTGCTCACCTACAGCAAAGAGATTGAAAGCCAGTGTCACCACGACTATTACCTCTTCGGCCACCGCCACCTCCCGCTCGATCTGAAAGTGGGTGAGAAAAGCCGCTACATCAACCTGGGCGAATGGGTCAATTTTTGTACCTACGCCTGCTTCGATGGACAAAGTCTGATGCTGCGGGAGTTTGAGGAAAACAGTAAACAGTAAACAGTATTCCTTTAATCATATCGCCATTTAATCCTTTGATCCCTCAATCCCTTACTCAATAAAATGGTCCGAAAGTCAGGTCTTTGGTGTCTGTTACTCATGCTGATCGTGAGCAGCGCAGCCAATGCCCAGCGCCTGACTTTGCTGCGGGAAGTAAAGATGCCACTCCCCGTAAGCGTTTCGCTCGACCGGTATAACCGTATCTACACGGGCGACGAAAAAGGCAATGTTCTTCAATACGACTCTACTGGTAAATTTCTGCTGCAATATTCTCCTCCCAAAGTAGCGCGTCTTTCTTTACTGGAAGCCTGGCCGACTACCCAAATATTCGCCTTTTCCCGCGACTTTCAGCAGTTTACCCTGCTCGACCGGTTCCTGACACCCATCGGGCAGTATGACTTTAGCGAAGACCAAGTGGGTTTTGCGCGGGTGGCCACCTTAGCGGCCGATGGCAACCTCTGGCTGTTCGACGAATCGGAATTCAGTCTAAAGAAGTGGGATATGACCAGTCAGACCATTATGCTGAGGGCACCGATGAACCGGGTGCTGGATGCCCGCGACTACGACATCAACTTCATGCGCGAATATCATAATGTGCTGCTGATCAACGACCGCAACGCCGGCCTACTGGTGTTTGACAACCTGGGCAATTACAAAAAGAAGCTGCCTTTCAAAGGGCTGACGTACTTTGGCTTCCTCAACGACGAAGTGTATTTTCTGCAAGGACACGAAGTGCATTATTTCCATCTCTATACCTTTCAGGAACGCTCGCTGGCCCTGCCCAAAGACCTACAAGTCCGACAGGTACTGGCTTTTGAAGACAAACTGGTTGTCTTTACGGCCGATCGGATGCAGTTGTTCCAGGTCCGGAAAGAGTAGGGTGTATAAATAGTTGCCACTCCATTAGAAGGATCTCCTTTCACCCGTAAAAACAAAGATTCCATCTCTTTGAAGAGATGGAATCTTTTGATCAGGTCGTCAGTGCAATGTCTATGTTAAAATTCTTTCAATTATTTATTAGCACATTAGCCTATTTACTACCGTTGTTCTCTTTCTTCTTCAGATCCCCGTTTTTCACTGATTTAATGAACTGCGCCCAAGCGAAGGGGTTCAGAAAGTTCCAGGTGGGGTTGAAGTTGCGGTTAGAGTTATAATTGATGCTGGAGTTGGTATAATTCCGGAAGTTCTCATTGGCACTCATCCCGCTGTTCGACATCATCCAGTTCAGTTGGTCCTTGTCCAGGTTGCGGCGCATATTCTGCTGGTCTTTTTCGTCGGGAAGCTGCATGGCCAGGAAACTTTCCTTGAATATTTCTTCGGTAGGATACGGATAAATGGTGACCGGCGACAACTGCGTGACGTCTTCCTGCAAATCGACAATGACGGAATACGTTTTTTCCGTTTTTTCAGGAATGACGTGGAATTTCTTTTTGTAACCGATGGAACTAAACATAATGCTGTCGCCGGGGAGGACGGGGAGGGAGAAGTAACCGTATTCGTTGGTCACCACGCCCCGGTTGGCCTTGCTGATCATGACGTACACGCCCGGCAGCGGTGAAGAGTCTTCGCCGCCAATGATGACCCCAGTGAATTGAATAGATTCTTTGTTTCCCTGGGCCCAGCCTTCGTCTGCCGACAAAAAGGAACCCACCAGGATAGCCAGTAAAAGGAATATCTTTTTCAAAGGCGCTGTATCGTTTGGCTTTGTCAAGGCTAAATTTAATAAGGTTCGTCCGTTTTTCCGCTCCATAAGCTCCACAAATATTGGCCCAATTGCCATTTTAACATTTTTTAACGGCTGTCGGTTCGGCTTTTCCCGGCTCCCAGCTTCCCTATATACGGGAAATTGCATCCTGATAAATGGGAAAACGGAATTTTTCAGGAAAAGATGTTCAGGAAAGTGGCAATGAAAGGGGCCGAAAGCAACAATCCGTCGAATCGGTCCAGAAAGCCGCCGTGTCCGGGCAGGCTGCTGCCGGAGTCCTTGATGGCAATGCTGCGTTTGAACAGCGACTCCACCAGGTCGCCGTAGGTGCCGGCCACCACGATGATGACAGCAATGACGTGCCACTGCCATGGCGGCAGGTCTTCAAACACCACCGCCAGTACGAAGGCCATCACCAGGGCGGCCAGGGCACCGCCAATGCTCCCTTCCCAGGATTTTTTGGGAGAAACCCGCTCAAACAGTTTGGTCTTGCCAAAGTTAACGCCGGCAAAGTAAGCACCCGTGTCGCTGGCCCAGAGCAGGAACAAACAGCCCAGCAGTATCTGATAGTGATATGCGCCATCGCGGAGTATGAACACGTGTAGCAGGGAGAAAGGAATGGCTACGTATATGATACCCAGAAAGGTAAAGGCAATGTTGGTAAAAGGCTTGACTTCATTTTTCTTGTACAGCTTGATGAAGAAAATACAGGAAGCTACGGGAGAAATGAGAAAATAGTACTCAAAATTAACACCCATTCGCCGCTCAATCAGGAAGGTAAGCGTGTAAATGAAGAGACCCACGAAAGTGCCGTAGGTCCTTAAGGGCACGTTACCGTCCAGCCCCACCAGTTTGTAAAATTCCAGTTGCGTGAACATGCACACGGCGAAAAATACCCCAAAATAAGCCCACTCACTATAACGTACGGCCGGAAGCAGTATAGAAAGGGCCACCAGGGCCGTAATTACCCGTTGTTGAAGATTGGAAAGTTTACTCAAATTGAATTTCATCCTGAATGATTTTTAGGGCCTTCAACACATGTTCGGGTAGCACGTACAGTTCGTAGTGGCCGAAATGGTAGGTAGAGTCTCTTTTATCGACTAAAATGGGGTTTAGTTCATTCTCTTCCAAAATAGCCCGGATAATTTCTGCCCTGTACAGGTTGGAAGTAGTATGTACTTTCTGCCAGGAGGTCATGGCTGGTGAGCCGGATACCGGTTTCTGTAATAGTAGCGGATATAGTAAAGCAGGCCGGCCGTCAGTGCCAGGGACAGGAGTACCAATGGCCACGACGCAAAAGGTGACTTCTCTACATCGTAATCCGATACCTTTTGCTGGTACAGGTACACCATCAACAGGGTAAAGGCATTGTTGACAAAGTGGGCCAGAATGGGCAGCCACAGACTTCCCGACCACACGTACAGGTAGCCGAACAGGGCACCCAGCAGCATCCGGGGGAAAAATCCGTAAAACTGGAAGTGAATGGAACTGAAGATGGCCGCCGCCAGCCAGATGGCCACGTGCGGATTGCCCGTCAGGCGTTGCAGTTTGTTTTGCAACAGACCCCGGAAAGTAAGTTCTTCCCCAATGCCCGGCAGCACGGCGATTACCAGGAAGCCGATCAGCAGTCGGCCGGGACTGGAAAAGTTGGTGAGCACCTGGGTCATTTCCTGAAGCTTTTCCTCCATATCTTTCATCCAGAATTCCAGCCATTGAAGGGGTTCTGGCAGGGAAAGCGAATTGTTCCACTGAATGATGAGGTCGTTGAACGGAACGAAGAACACTACCAGCAGCGCTACGGCCAGCAAAGGAAGGCCTGCTACCTGCCGATTGGGATTCAATGCCGAAAGGGGGCGTTTCTCCATCCAGCGCAGGTACAGCAGTGGCGTGATGAGGAAGGAGCCGGTAAAAGCAATCAATTGAGTGAGAATCAACACTTGCCAGGCTCCATTGTGCTGGCTGGGATGTTGAAGAATTGCCACAAATACAAGTGGATTATTAATGCCCAGGATAATGGGTACAAGAATGAAGCTCAGGATATTGAAGAGAATATAGCCTCCCGCCATGATCAGCAGGAATGAAAAGAGAGACCATACCGGACTTTGATTCCGGTGGTCGGGAAAGGCTTTTTCGTTGGAAACTTCGGGGCTTGGGCTGAATTCGCTCATAATTCGTAAATTTACGGCAAAATATCAGATAGCCAATTGGTAAAAATCCGAAACATAGACCTGGGAGAATTCCCGTTGCTGCTGGCTCCGATGGAAGACGTGAGCGATCCACCCTTTCGGGCGGTCTGCAAGGAAAACGGTGCCGACCTCATGTACACGGAGTTCATTTCTTCGGAAGGGCTCATCCGTGATGCGGTCAAAAGTGTGCAGAAGCTGGATATCTTCGAATACGAACGCCCCATTGGCATTCAGCTTTTCGGCAGCAGCATTGAGCACATGCGGATGTCGGCCGAAATTGCCACGCAGGTACAGCCCGACCTGATCGACATCAACTACGGTTGCCCGGTGAAAAACGTAGCCTGCCGGGGTGCGGGAGCGGCTTTGTTGCAGGACATTCCCAAAATGGTGAAGATGACCGAAGCCGTCGTGAAAGCGACCCACCTGCCCGTAACGGTCAAGACCCGACTGGGCTGGGACGACTCCACCAAGAACGTGCTGGAAGTAGCCGAACGCCTGCAGGACATCGGCATTGAGGCGTTGACCATCCACGGTCGCACCCGCGTGCAGATGTACAAAGGCGAAGCCGACTGGACCCTGATCGGCGAAATCAAGAACAACGCGCGCATCCGGATTCCCATTTTTGGCAACGGCGACATCGACTCTCCCGAAAAGGCGCTGGAGTACCGCAACCGCTACGGTGTGGATGGTGTGATGATCGGCCGGGCGGCCATTGGCTACCCATGGATTTTCAACGAAATCAAGCACTTTTTCCGTACGGGCCAACACCTGCCCGAACCCAGCATTGCCGAAAGGGTGGCAGTCTGTAAGCAGCACCTGGCGTTTTCGGTGCGCTGGAAAGGACCCAAAGTAGGCATCTTCGAAATGAGGCAGCACTACACCAATTACTTCCGCGGCATCGATCACTTCAAGCCTTTCCGCATGCGGCTGGTGCAGGCCGACACGTTGGAAGAAGCCAGCACCATCCTGGATGAGGTGGCGCAGCATTACGCTTTCGAAGCAGTGAAATAAGCGATTCAAATCCCGCTTGGAAATAAACAAAAAAGCAGGTTGAGCCTTCCCGTAGGTTCAACCTGCTTTTTTGTTTATCAGTCCGTCAGAATATATCACCAACGGTTTTCCATAAACGTCTTTCAATCAATCAGTTTCGGTAATTGACGGCCAGCGATTTGATCGAAGAGGCAATTTTGATTCCGTTGCTCTCCAGCATCGGCTCGTTCAGTCGGAAGCAAAGCCGGCTGTTGTTGATCTCAAAATTGATGGTGGATTTTTCACTGTTCTTATCGGATACGACCATCGTGTTGGATAAGTCGCCATGTTTCCGGACGTAATCCAGGTAAGTAGACTGATAGGACTCCGGTACGAACAACAGGTGAACCGGCGTACTGAAGTTGTTGATCTCCCGAATAACCACTTGCTTACCGTGATAACTGTTGCCGCATATTTTGACCAATTCCTGCTGAATGCCACTGTCTTTGAAAACCCCGACCACAAACTCTGAAGATCCGTTTGCCGCCTGGTGATCAGAGTACCGGATAAAATTTAGAATGAATATAGCCTTTAGCCGATCCAGTTCCTGGGTTTGCGCTTGCAGGGGTGCTATACTCGTGATAACCAATAGTAGACTTAGTAAGTAAAGGTGCTTTTTCATTTTGCTCCGAATTAAAATTGATGCTGTTAAAGTTCTGTTTGGCCGTTGATGCCCGCTCAACTTCAAAAGGTAATTCGTGCAAATGTTGTCAATATATTAGCTGCTTATTTTTGTGTAATGTTTTTAAATGAATTGATGTAATTGGATGTGTTTGTTGCCAGATATGTATACAGATTTTGGCGAAACTTCGCCAGGTTGCTGTGATTGTGTTGAATAAAATGAATAATAACAGCTTGTTATTTGTGCTTTGTACAAATTTTTGAAGAAAAATAGCGGAGTTGGCACTTGCAAATTTCAATTTGATGTTAATTTGCTTATTTAGCTTGTGCGTAATAAAATCCAGCTTTTATTGTTAGTATACTTATATATTGTTAAAAAAAGGATGATTTATTTTTCTATAGTAGAGAAAAGAAGATATAGTTAAAGTCCTATTACGGAGTCAGAGGTTGTCTTCGGGTGGCGATTAGTAGCGGGCAGGTGAAGCTTTGGCGGTATGGCTGACTGAGCAAAAATAGAAGCCTTTGTGTAAGGCCCTGTTGTCATACTCGTTTGGAAATCCAGGAAACAAAACGGGAAAGTGCTTCGTGGGTCAGCAGCTTTTCCAGGGTATTGAAGTTCCGACCCAGTTCTTTTTCCGAAATAAAACGGTGGATGGCCGAATGACATTCCCGGCAGACCTCAATGCCCCGGGTGCGCATGTCTTCCTTCTTGAAATTTTTCTCAAACCACTTATTGGAGTGAAGCGTGCGGGGAATCAGGTGATGAAAGGTCAGTGTCCGCTCCCGTCCGCATAAGGCACAATGGCTTTCCATTTTTTCGTCCGTTTTTGATCAAAAGTAGGATTTGCTTTTCAACGCCAAACCAGGGGAGGTTGATTCACAGATTCTTCCCCTTCCATTGATTATCTTATAACCTTCTCTCACTTTCCGAAGTATAATTAGATAAACCATTTCCCGTGCGAAATGGAAGTCACCTGGCGGAAGAAAACCACGTTTTTTTCGTTCGGGACATTTTTTTAAGCCGCATTTAAAAAATTTAACCATATAATCAGACCATTCTATTATGCAGGTGATATCCGAAAAAGGGAAAAAAAAGAGCCGTATCGAAAATACCAGGGTACTGGACGATCAACTCCACTGGTTCAAGGACGCGATCATATACGAATTGCACATCAAAGCCTTCCGTGATGGCAATGGTGATGGCATTGGTGATTTTCAGGGCTTACTCGAAAAGCTGGATTACTTGCAGGACCTGGGCGTAACGGCCATCTGGGTGCTTCCCTTTTATCCGTCACCCCTGAAGGACGACGGCTACGACATTGCCGACTACTACAGCATCAATCCTTCCTACGGAGATATCCAGCAGTTCAAGCACTTTCTGAAGGAGGCCCACAAGCGAAATCTGAAAGTGATTACCGAACTGGTTATCAACCATACTTCCGACCAGCATCCCTGGTTTCAGCGGGCACGCCAGGCACCCAAAGGATCGCCGGAGCGGGATTATTACGTCTGGACCGACAATCCGGAGCAGTGGAAAGATGTACGCATCATTTTCCAGGATTTTGAAGCCTCCAACTGGAGCTGGGACAGCGTGGCGCAGCAGTACTACTGGCATCGCTTTTTCCACCACCAGCCCGACCTGAACTACGATAGTGCGCTGGTGCAGAAAGAGGTTTTTAAAATCATTGATTACTGGTGCAAAATGGGCGTAGACGGCTTCCGTCTGGATGCCGTACCTTATCTGTTTGAAAGGGAGGGCACCAACGGAGAAAACCTGCCGGAGACGCACGACTTCCTGAAGAAACTGCGCAAACACGTCGACAAGCACTTTCCCGGAACGGTATTGCTGGCCGAAGCCAACATGTGGCCGGAAGATTCGGCTTCTTACTTCGGCGACGGCGACGAATGCCACATGAACTACCATTTCCCGGTCATGCCGCGCATGTTTATGGCCTTGCGCATGGAAGACCGTTATCCCATCACCGATATCTTCGATCAGACACCCGACATTCCGGAAACCTGCCAGTGGGCCATCTTTCTGCGCAACCACGACGAACTCACCCTGGAAATGGTGACCGACGAAGAGCGCGATTATATGTATAAGGTATACGCCAAAGACCCGAAAGCCAAAATCAACCTGGGGATCCGGCACCGGCTGTCGCCGCTGATGGAAAGCAACCGGAAAAAAATAGAGCTGCTCAACTGCCTGCTGTTTTCCCTACCCGGTACGCCGGTTATTTATTACGGGGACGAAATTGGCATGGGCGATAACTTCTACCTGGGCGACCGCGATGGCGTACGTACGCCCATGCAATGGTCCCCGGACCGGAACGGGGGATTTTCGGAAACCAATCCGCAGAAGCTGTATCTGCCGGTGATTCTGGACCCGGAATACCACTACGAATCGGTCAACGTGGAGACGCAGCGGCGGAATCCTTCTTCTCTTTTCTGGTTTATGAAGCGCATGATCAACATGCGCAAGCAGTACAAAGCCTTTGGCCGGGGCGATCTGAAATTTGTTGGGGTTGAAAATCCGAAAGTACTGGCCTTTACCCGTACCTATGAAGACCAGACTTTATTGATTGTGGTCAACCTGTCCCGCTTTTCGCAGCCGGCCGAAGTAGATCTGAGCGCTTTCAAAGGCTATCTGCCGGTGGAGTTGATCAGCAAAAATCGTTTTCCGGCCATCCGGGAAGACCGACCTTACTTTTTTACCCTGGGCCCCAATGCCTATTACTGGTTTGAGCTGGAGAAAGCCCATCCGGAAGTGGACGACCAAAAGTCGCTGCCCAGCCTGAAACTGGACAAGTGGAGTGATATCCTGAAAAAAGAAGCGTTGCAGGAATTGGAAAGCCACGTTCTACCCGACTACCTGCAGAAAGTAAAATGGTTTTCGGGTAAAGACCGTACCCTTTACAACGTGAAGATTATGCAACAGGCTTCCTTGCCTTTTGCGGGGGGCACTGCCGTACTGCTGCTGATCGATGCTAATTTTCAGAGTGGGCTGCCGGAAACGTATCAGGTAGCACTCACTTTTGCCCAGGATCAACTGGCCAGTAATCTGTCCGAATCCAGTCCGCAGTCCATACTGGCCGGACTACGGGTGGGCACGCAGGAAGGCCTGCTCTGCGATGCTTACTTTTCGCCTGAAATACAGCAAATGCTGATCAAAAGCCTGGCGGATAACAGCCGTTTTGCCGTCAAGAACGGAGCGCTTGAATTTGAGGGAACGCCGGAACTGCGTACGCATGTGCAGGAGCACCCGGATAACCGTTCCCGAATGCATACTTCCGATTATCCGTATACCACCATTCTGTACGACAACTGTTTTCAGTTGAAACTGTACCGGAAGGTAGATCGTACCACCAATCCGGACCTGGAGATCACCCGGTTTTTGAGCGAACAAGCCCGGTTTGAGTACATACCTGCTTTTGCCGGAGCCATTGAATGGAAAATGGACAAAGAGTCCGTAGTGCTGGGTATGATTCAGTCAATCGGAGAAAATCACGGTGATGGACACAGCTTCATGCTGGAAAGGCTGAACAACTTTGTGGAGCGCATCCTGGCCCGCGACGTACTTAACGTTGCTTCTTACGAACTTACCGGCACGCTGACCCAGCCCGTGGCCTTCGATCAGTTACCCGAAGACTTGCAGGAACTGCTGGGCGGCACTGCTGCTGAACAGGCACGTTTGCTGGGCATTCGGACGGGCGAAATGCACCTGGCGCTGGAATCGGGCAAGGAACAGAAGGCTTTCCAGCCGGAGGAGTTTTCGCTGCACTACCAGCGTTCGCTCTTCTCATCCATGCAGTCGCTGGTCAGGGAGACCTTTCAGAGCCAGACCAAAAACATCCAGAAGCTTTCTGACGAAGTGAAGGAAGAAGCAGAGGAGTTACTGGCCCGGAAAAACGACATTTTGAACTCACTGAAGCGGATCTACGCCAAGAAGTTCGATGCTGCCAAGATCCGGATTCACGGCAATTACCATTTGGGGCAGGTGCTGTTTACCGGCAAAGACGTGGCCATCCAGGATTTCGGGGGCAATCCGACCAAGCCTTACAGCGAAAGAAGGCTGAAACGTTCTCCCTTGCGCGATCTGGCGGGAATGATTCGTTCTTTCCACAACGTAGCTTACGAAGGCCTGTTTCTCAACCACGCCGTCGCAAAAGAAAACATCCAGTCGATGATTCCTTTTGCTACCCTCTGGACGCACTATATGAGTGGGTTTTTCATGAATGCCTATTTGCAAACCGTCCAGAACAGCTCCTTTTTGCCCAAAGATCAGCAAGACTTCCGGGTCATGCTGGAAACCTATCTGCTGGAAAAAGCCATTGTCGACCTGAACCAGGAACTGCTGCACCGGCCGGAGCGGGCCATTGTACCCATTCGGCTGATCAAAGCCATTATTGGAATTGGCCCCGCAGCCCAGCCGACTGAACGTAGTGAGCAGCTAAACCAGAACGGAAGTCCGGATTCCGTGAGTGAGCGGCTACGCAGCCGCTGAGCAATTCAGTGAAGCCATTCGCAGACTTTCCAGGTTTTCAAAACCTGGAAAGTCGCTGCTTATCCGGTAGAAAACCGCTCACACTCATTGCTCATTCATTCGCAGCAGGGGCTTCTTTTTGCAAAGTCTCGGGACTAAATCGTTCTCTGAAAGTAAAAGCGGCCGGTGAAGGCCCCGATTCCTGCAATTGCGTCAGCTTCTGAATCGCTTCTTCGACGGTAGGCCGGTGCCCGGCCGGTACGTACCAAAGTACCATAAAGGGTTTGCCGAATTTTTCGAACCATTCCTTTCGGCGCTTCAGTACCTCAAAATGCTGACTTTTGTATACATACTTTTCCAGGGCCTCCAGCGATTCCCAGACCGACATGTTGACAATCACCCGGTCATCCCCAAAGGGATTCAGACTGGTCGCGTTGTTGTTGTCATCTTTCAGCCGCCACACAAAACCGGGGCTGCTTTCGGCAAGGGCATTGATGTGGTCCAGCAGATCGACGAATGTCTGCATCACCGGATCCTGCATGTGCGCACCCACGATTCGTCCGATGTTGAGCTGAGCTAACTGCCATTGGGGGTCGTTCATAAATTTTAGGATGAATAGGTGAATGAAAGGATTAAAATAAGTTTTTACATGAATCTTCCTGCTAAAAGTTACTTCTTACCTGAATTTATGCAGGCCAATTTTTGACAATCTATTCAAAAATTCCTTTTTTTACTTCTTTTAAATCAGTGCAGCGTGCAAATTGACAACGCATACCACATCGCCTGCTAAGCTTAAAACCCTGATTCCAAAGCTTACCATTATCTGAAAACGCATCCTTTCTAATCCGGCTCCTACAATCCGCTTGAGTTTTACTGGCTTGCTATGAAAAAATGTTACTGTCTACTGCTGCTGATCGGTTTGTGCGAAGCGGTTTTTGCCCCTTTTATCCGGGCGCAGAACCTGCCCATTACCTTCGACCGCCTTTCGCTGGAGCAGGGAATGCCCCAGAGTACGGCAATGTGCATTCTGCAGGATCGTCAGGGCTTCGTATGGGTGGGCACGCAGGAAGGGCTGTGTCGTTTCGATGGCAATACGTTTGTGGTATTCAAAAACGATCCCGACGATCCGGCTTCGCTTTCCAGCAACCTGGTCAAATCCATTTGTGAAGACCGGGAAGGCAATCTGTGGATGGGCACTTTCAGCGGTGGCCTCAACCGTTACGACCGCCGGACCCAGCGCTTTACCCGGTATCTGCACCAGCCGGACAATCCGAAAAGCCTGAGTCACAACCGGGTAGAAGCGGTGTACGAAGACTGGCAGGGCACTTTGTGGATCGGTACCCAGGCCGGATTGAACCAATTGGATAAGAAAACCGGCCAGTTTATTCGCTACAGCCTTTCGCCCGACGGCCCGGGAAACCCGGGCGACAACCGGGTGATGTCGCTGTACGAAGACCGGAAGGGCCACTTCTGGGTAGGGACTTACGGGAAAGGTTTGAACCTCTTCGACCGAAAGCAAAAGCGTTTTTCCCGCTTTCTGCCCGAGCCCGCATCAAAGGGGCAAGCGGGCAGCGCTACCATTCGCTGTATGCTGGAAGACCGGGATGATCGCCTCTGGCTGGGTACGGATGGTGGGCTGTATCAAATGGACCGCCGTACGAATACGTTTTCCCGCTTTGGTCACGATCCTTTCAACGCTCAAAGCCTGAGCTCCGATGCCGTCTGGGCGCTTTTTGAGGACCGGACGGGCACCTTCTGGGTAGGTACCAAAGCCGGAGGACTGAATATCATGGACCGGAGCCGCGGTACTTTCCGGCGTTTGTCTCACCTGCCGACCGATACCCGAAGCCTAAGCAGTAACCAGATCTATTGCGTGTACGAAGACCGGACGGGCGGTATCTGGGTAGGGACCGACGGAGGTGGTATCAGCCGGTACGATCGCCTGAAAAACCAGTTCAGCCACTATTTTCACCAACCAGACCAGCCCGGTAGCCTGAGTCATAACCTGGTGTGGTCTATTTACGAAGACCGCCAGAACAACCTCTGGATTGGCACGTTATACGGCCTGAACCGGTACAACCGGCAGAGCGGACAGTTTCAGCATTTTTTTCACGAGCCTGCCAATACGAATAGCCTGAGTTTCAACAGTATTTCCTCCATCTGCGAAGACCGCACGGGCGTGATGTGGTTCGGGACGGATGGGGGAGGCCTCAACCGTTACGACCCGGTCATTGGTCAGTTCACCCGCTTTGCCCACGACCCTGCCGATCCGAAAAGCCTGGGCAGCAACGGGGTCAACCTGGTGCTGGAAGACCGTTCGGGCAACCTGTGGATCGGCACCAGCGACAAGGGGTTGAACCGCTTCGACCGGCAGCAAAATCGTTTTATCCGGTATGAGCACCATCCTGATGATGCCAACAGCCTGAGCGATAACCACGTGATGGCACTCTGTGAGGACCGAAACGGTATTTTGTGGGTTGGCACTTTGGGGAAAGGGCTGAATGCCTTGAATCCGAAAACGGGACGCTTTACCCGTTATGAACACGTGCCCGGCCAGGCGACTTCGCTCAGTTCCAACCGGGTGATTGCCGTGACCGAAGACCAGGCAGGCCATATTTGGGTGGGAACCGCCGGGGGAGGTTTGAACCGCCTGGATCGGGCGACCGGAAAGTTTTTGCATTTCACGGAGAAAAACGGGCTGGCCAACAACGTGGTATACGGAATCCTGGAGGATCAGGCGGGCTACCTCTGGATGAGTACCAATCAGGGCATTTCCCGCTTGAATCCGCGCACGGGCGATTTTACCAATTTCGACGCACAGAATGGCTTGCAGAGCAACGAATTCAACAACTGGGCCTTCTTCAAAAGCCGGAGCGGAGAACTGTTTTTCGGTGGTATCAACGGGGTCAACGCTTTTCACCCGGAGCGCATCGTCACGAATCCCTCCATACCGCCGGTGGTGATTACGCATTTCAAGTTGAAAAATCAGGCGGTTGCCATCGGCGGAAAGGATTCTCCGCTTCAGACTTCCGTTACCGAAGCGCCGGAGGTTCGGTTGGGTTACCAGGACAATATGCTCTCTTTTGACTTTGCCGCCCTGGACTTTACAGCGCCGTTGAAGAACCAGTACGCCTATCGGCTGGAAGGGCTGGATCAGGATTGGATAAGGGCTGGAACGCAGCATTCGGCTACGTATACCAACTTGGCTCCAGGCAGCTACGTGTTCCGCGTGAAAGGATCGAATAACGATGGGCGCTGGAATGAAGAAGGCACCCAAATCCGCGTGGTCATCACGCCCCCGTTCTGGCAGACCTGGTGGGCGTATCTGCTCTACGCGGCGACAGCCCTTGGCATCGGATACGTCATTATCCGGAATCAGTCGAATCAGCTGCACTTGAAAAATCAACTGCGGCTGGAGCAGATGCAGGCAGAGAAGTTTCAGGAAATTGAGCGGATCAAATCCCGCTTCTTTGCCAACATTTCCCACGAATTTCGTACGCCGCTGACCCTGATTCTGGGTCCGGTAGAAAAGGCGCTGTCGGAGGAGATGCCCGCGACTTTGCGCCAGTCCATGGAAATGGTACAACGAAACGCCCAGCGCCTGCTTCGCCTCATCAATCAGTTGCTGGACCTGTCGAAACTGGAAGCCGGGCAGATGACACTGGCGGGCAGTAAGGGCGATCTGGTCACTTACCTGCAAAACGTAGTCGCTTCTTTTGAACCTTTGGCCCGGCAAAAGCAGGTCTCCATTGTACTGGATAGCCAGGGGCCCACGCTGGAAGCGTATTTCGACCGCGATAAGCTGGACAAAATCTGTTATAACCTGCTTTCCAATGCCCTCAAGTTTACCCCGGCCGGAGGCTCGATCATCGTAACCATGGGCGCATCACCGGCTGATCCGGATCGGACGCTGGAAGTACGGGTAAAGGATACGGGGATCGGAATTGCCGCCGAACACCTTCCCCGCCTGTTCGACCGCTTCTATCAGGTAGACAGTTCCCTGGCCAGGGGGCAGGAAGGCTCGGGTATCGGTTTGTCGCTGGTAAAAGAACTGGTAGAACTGCACGGCGGTAGCATCCGGGTGAGCAGTGTGCCGGGGGAAGGCACGGAGTTTTCGGTGACTTTGCCCGTAGCGCACCCGGGTATGCGCCAGGTGGCCTGGACGGACGAAGACAGCCTGATTTCGGTGCTGCCGGAGGTGCACGCTCCGTCTGAACTGCTGGTAGATCGTGTGGTTTCCCTGTCAGAAGCGCAGGCGGACGCAAACCGGCCGATTGTGTTGCTGGTAGAAGACAATCCGGATATGCGCAGCCACATCAGTAGCTACCTGACAACTGATTATCAGGTGGTGGAAGCGCAGGATGGGGAAGAGGGGCTAACGAAAGCCGTCGAATTGATTCCTGACCTGATCATCAGCGATGTGATGATGCCCCGGAAAGACGGCAACGAACTCAGTCGCCTGCTGAAACAAGACGAAAGAACCTGCCACATCCCGATTGTGCTGCTCACGGCCAAGGCTTCGCGCGAAAGCAAAATCAGCGGCCTGGAAACCGGAGCCGATGACTATCTGATGAAACCCTTCGATCCGAAAGAGTTGCTGCTGAAGTTGAAAAATCTGCTGGCGCTGCGACAACGACTGATGGAGCGTTTCAAAAACATGACCGTGTACAGACCGGAGGAAAGCGCCGTCAGGTCAATGGATGATGTTTTTCTGCAACGGGTCCTGGGGATAATTGAAGACCACATCCGGGAGGAGGAGTTCAGTGTAGAGCAGCTAAGTGAAGAAGTGGGCCTGAGCCGTACCCAACTGCACCGCAAACTGAGCGCCCTCACCAACCAGTCGGCCAGTGAACTCATCCGTACGGTGCGACTGACACGGGCGACGGAACTGCTCCGGAAAAATGCTGCCACCATTTCGGAGATTGCCTACGCAGTCGGCTTTAGCAGTCTCAACTACTTTACCCGCTGTTTCCACCAGCAGTACGGCATTTCACCCAGCGATTACAAAAAGCAAGCGGAACAGATAATCGACAAGCGATAAAGAGCGGTGTGTTTTAACTTCGGCCTTGATTTTCAATCTAATCCAATTAAATTCGTCCTTCTGCATATTGCAAAAACCATCACTAAACAAAAGGAATATGGAAGGCATTCTTGGTAAGTACGCACCCTATTTTTACGCAATTCTGCGCATTGCAGCCGGTTTAATGTTCGCTATGCACGGTAGCCAGAAGTTACTTGGCTTTCCCGGTGGCAAAGATCCCATGCCTTTGTTTTCACTTATGGGTCTGGCCGGAGTGGTAGAACTGGTTGGCGGACTGCTGATCGCCATTGGCCTGTTTGCCAGTATTGCGGCTTTCATTGCCAGTGGCCAGATGCTGGTAGCTTATTTCATGGCGCATGCACCTAACCACCCCTTGCCCTTGCTCAATCAGGGGGAACTGGCATTGCTCTATTTTTTTCTGTTTCTGTATATCGCCGCTCAGGGGGCCGGGGTCTGGAGTGTGGATGCCACCCGACGAAAGCACGTAGGAGCTCTCCGCTGAGTAATTCAGACTGGCAGGTTATGCACCGCATCAACAAAGCCCCGCAAAGTTTCAGAAACTTTGCGGGGCTTTCAATTTATAGTGCTTCGGATGACCTATTCAACAAGAATGAGCCGTGCCCCATTTCATCCAATCTGATCGGGGGTTTACCTTTTCGATCTCAACGATTCATTTGCAAAAAAGGGGCTGACGTTCTTATAAATGGGGTTTTTAGCTCCGTAGGAGCGGCCTGTTTGTAGCTGGTCATCCACTTCCACGAATCAGGCTCCATCGTAGCCGCCTTGACTCTGTAAAGGGCACTCTGATGGAGTCAGTTTAACTAGGAATGCCGGAGGAGCTATAAATAGGAAGCTCCTTCGGAGCAATTCCCCTCTAATGGCAAAGGAATGATGGCAGATTTTCTAAAAGGAAAACAGAGCTTCTTTCACAATCGTTTGAAATAACCATCGTCTGGGACATTGGATAGTGCTCCCAATCACCCATTCAACAACCAGACAGGGCGGTTTCCCATTCCTTCCAAGCTGATCAAGAATTGGTCTTGGGGCTTTCAACTATTCTTTGGACAATCAAGTAGCTGCAATTACTAATAAACACAGTCACTTCTAAACTACCTCTGTTCCTCTTATGTCCCGCTTACCCGGATATATTGCAGAATGGCCTGGATGTCCGCTTCGTTGAAGGGAAAGTTAGGTATGGGCGCTTTATTGAATTTATTAAACAAGGCTACGGCATAAGGATCGCCGCTTTTTACTACCTGTCCGGAATTCTGAATCCATTTCACCAGCCAGGCTTCGTCCCTCCGGGTATGCACGTTTTGTAGGCCGGGGCCTACCACTACTTCGTTGGAAAGGGCGTGGCAGGCGGCGCAGTTGTCGCTAAAAAGCGTCTTCCCTTTCAATGCCACCGGATCAGTAAGCACAGGCGTTTCTTTTGCCTGCGGAGCCAAGGGCTGATTTGCGGTGGTAGCCACGGGGTCTTTCATTGCATAAAAGGCGTAAGCGCCCGTCATCACCAGCAGCACGACGGCTATTACCAACTGGTAAACCGCCTTCTGAAGAGAACTCAATGGATTCATGTCAACTTATCGGATGGATGTTGGCCGAAAGTTACGGATGCGGAGGAATAGAATAAAAGTTATATTGAAATTTTTTTATTCTCTTTGCTGCACCCCCACATCAGGAAGCTCCTTTCGGCTCAGTGCCATTTTCCAGGCTCAGGGCCAGCTTTTGAGCTATTTCCTGGTAGTCAGTACACTTCTGGATGTATTCATCGAAACCTAGCTGTCGGAAACGTTTTTCGGCATCGGGAAGGCTGTAAGACGTAAAGGCACAAATTTTCATTTGCTGCAATACCGGATCTTTCCGCATGGTTTGTAAAACGCTGGTGCCATCCAGGCTGGAGTCTCCCAGATTAATGTCGAGCAGAACCAGATCAAATGATTGTTGCTTGATGCTTTTAAGTGCGGCTACCGCTCCACTCACGTGGGTGCATTGAAAGAATTTCTCAAAGTACTGAAGCGCAATAAAGGCAGTGATGTAATCATTTTCAACTAACAGTAGTTTGGGTTTGTCTTGCATAGATTCACGCAGCGTTTAATTATTCACTGGTTAATACCGGATACCGGAAAAGGCAAACACTTAATCAATTCTATTTACGAATCAGTAATAATACGGAATAGGGTGTGCCCGGCATCACCCTTACCTAAAATGAGTAAGCCACTGGCTTTCATGAAGCTTCAGATGCGCGCGATTGCAGGGAAATGGGCTGAATAAAAGCCGAAGCGGCACCGGACTCTGCGGGCGGGCGATTGAGCAGCGTAATTTCAAAGCGGGTGCCCTGACCGGTTGCGCTGTTTATTGAAATGCTTCCTCCCAGTATTTGAACGATTTGTTTGACCAAAAACAAGCCCAATCCACAACTGTCTGGTTGATCGCCCACCCGAAAGAACTTATCGGATAAGCGACTGACTTTTTCGGGTTCTAAGCCTACACCATTGTCTTCTACCCGAAGGCTGGCTTGCTGGTCATCGATTCGGATGTGGAAGCGCAGGTAAGATTGAGGGGGCTGTAGATCCAGGTATTGAATGGCATAGCTGAGCAGGTTACGGATGATGATGCTTATCCGAAGCGGATCGCTGTAAAAATCTGCTTCCCCTTCTATTTGGGTAAAAACGATGAGCCGGTCGGACTGAGGAAGCGAAGTCAACTCTTCCCGGCAGTGTTGAATCATCGCATCGAAGTCGATGCGGGCATTTGCTTCCCTGACCTGCATCGACCACAAGTGACCCATCATCGACTGCAGGTAATGGTCCGATTTGCGGAGGCGTTTGTCCATCATCTTACAATATTCCCTGACGATGTCTCTTTCTTCGGTATCGGAAATCAGGTGGGTAAGTCCCAACACGGTTACCAGCGTGCCGCGGGTGTCGTGAGAAATGCGGTGGGCAAAATTGTTCAGTTCCTGGTTCAGCACCTGCAACTCATCTGTCTTCAGGCGGAGTTGATTCTCGGTTTGGGCACGCAGTTCCGTATCTTTTTCAAGCAAATGCTCCTGGTAGACCTGTCGGGTCAGCCACTCAACCTGCTCCTGGCTGGAAGTGAGCTCTTCAGAGCTGCCGATGAGTTCTTCGTAGGTGAAATCCAGTTCCTGCCGCAGCGTATCCAGTTCCCTTTCGCAACGCTGGGTTTTGCTCAGTTGCTGCCGGAGCAGGATACCCAGGACCGGAATGGCCAGCGTATAGACCAGCAGCAAAGAAAGCAGGATGTATTCCGTACGGGCATTGGCAGTTTGTTTCGTCCGGGTTTGCTCCTGTAGCACCTGCCGTTCAGCTTGCGTAAGGGCAGCCAAAATGGTTCGGGCTTTTTGAAGACTTTCTGTCAGTCGGGCGACTGGAAGTACCGGGCTCTGCAGGAGTTCGTGGACCACTCGGTGCTGCAGAAGCGTTGCCTGCCGGTGCAAGTCAGGGTGACCAGAAACCAGGTGCTTCAATTGAGCCAGTTGACTCAGGACCGAATCCCGGTGCTGAGCCGGAAGATGCAGATAGGTTGGGTCTTTGCTGTTCAGATAACTTTGGTGACCGATTTCAATCATTGCCAGATAAGCGTGCAGACTTTCGGCAGTGTATACGCTCTGTTGAGTCTGGGTAATGCCGGATGCAATTGTGCTCATATATCTCCAGCCAGTGTAACAAGCCAGGCTAAACGTAATCAGGGCCAGGGTTGCAATCAGAAATAACGTATTGGGTAAAATGCTGAAGAGGGTAGGCTTTTGCTGCATAGATGGACGGAAGTAAATTTTTGGCATCGGCACCCGAAAACGTCTGAGTTTAAGTTAAAGAGGCACTTATCGAAAGTCTGGTGCATCAGGCCGTCTGATGGGTTGTTTGCAGGAAAAAACTGGACAAAAATCAACTGGTCGGATTGAGAGCCAGGTGATAGACCAGCCTGAGGACAGTTCCGGCTGGTCTATACTTATCAGCGTCGCAGGTGTCTTCTGCAGCCTTACCGTAACCGGTACCACTGTAGCGGGGCGCACACTGGCAGTGTAAACGGTTCGGAAAACCTGACTGTAAGTAAGTATCAGAACCTAACTTACAGAAGGGCTTTTGATTTATACAAAGATATAGCAGCACCTGATGCGGTGCATAGAGTATAAATACGCGATTTTTAAAATGCGTAGAAACCCGCATTTTGAAGGGTATTTTCACGCTTTTTAAACGGGTGGCGGCTGTGGTGCCAATCGGTAAATTACTTTATTACAGGGAGATGCTTCCAATCGGAGGAGTTGGCCGGACTACGTATGCATCAGGGCAGTTTGCAAAAATCAGAAAAAATTCTTATATGCCACATGGGCCCGAAAATGGCTTTGAAACCTACGAAGAAGCCGGTGCCGTAAGAGGTTTGTTTTCAATCGCCGGTAAAAAGAAGCCGGTTTCCAAAGCCATGAAAGTTTACTAAATTGCCCGACTAAGCATTTGCTCTCCCATTCATGGCTGATAAGCAAAACGAAAAAGAAGGTTCCTCCCGTCAGATGTCCGGCCGCTCCGGTTTGCCGGACCGCGCATTGCCGGATCACGGCGTACCGGTGGGTACGTCCGCAACGTCGCCGATCGACGTGGATATGCCTCCCTTTTTCAAAACCTGGAGTGCTTTGTACGCGCTGGTGCTGACCCAACTGCTCCTGATGATTGCCGGTTTTTATTTCTTCACCAAGCTTTTTGAATGAATCTGTTAGACTGGGTTGTTCTGGTTGCTTCGCTGGTATTCATTGTATTGTACGGAGTATGGAAGGGAAGGGGTTCCCGTGATATAGAAGGCTACCTGCTGGCCAACAAGACCATGCCCTGGTATTCGGTGGGGCTTTCCATTATGGCTACCCAAGCCAGTGCCATCACCTTTCTGTCCGCACCCGGGCAGGCCTACGCCGACGGAATGCGCTTCGTCCAGTTTTATTTCGGGCTACCCATCGCAATGGTGGTGCTTTCGGTGACGGCGGTGCCCATTTACCAAAGGCTGCGGGTGTTTACTGCTTACGAATACCTGGAAGGACGTTTCGATCTGAAAACCCGAGCGCTGGCCGCCTTTCTGTTTCTCACGCAACGCGGACTGGCTACCGGCCTCACCATTTACGCCCCTTCCATTATCTTGTCCTCCATTCTGGGCTGGAACATCTACCTGACGAATCTGGTCATTGGCAGCCTGGTAATTATCTATACCGTAGCGGGTGGCAGCAAGGGGGTGACGTATACCCAACTGGGCCAGGCCACGATCATTCTGGCGGGCATGTTCGCCGCCTTTCTAATGATTGTCTACCTGTTGCCCTCCGATATCACCTTTATGGATGCCGTGCGGGTAGCGGGCAAAACGGGAAAACTCAATGTCATCGACTTTTCTTTCGACTGGAACAACCAGTACACGCTCTGGTCGGGGCTGATTGGTGGGTTTTTCCTGGCCATGTCGTACTTCGGAACCGATCAGTCGCAGGTGGGTCGTTACCTGGCGGGGGCTTCCATTGCCGAAAGCCGCCTGGGCCTGCTGATGAACGGCATCATCAAAGTGCCCATGCAGTTCTGCATCCTTTTTATAGGTGCCATTCTGTTCGTGTTCTACCAGTTTGCCCATCCACCGCTGTTTTTCAACCACGTAGAAACCAGACGGATTTACGACAGTCCTTATGCGGATGGCTACCGGGATCTGGAAACCGAATACCAGCAGTTATCGGAAAGCAAAGCGCAGGACATCCGCAGTCTGGTGGGAGCGATGCGTACGGAAGACGAATCGGCCATCGCACAAGCTACGCAGCGGGTAAGGGAATCGCAGCAGAAGGCAACGGAAATCCGTAAGCAGGCCACCGACCTGATGAAAAAAAATAATGACCTGGCTGATACCAACGACAGCAATTACGTATTTCTGACGTTTGTGACCAACTACCTGCCGGCGGGGCTGGTCGGCCTGCTGATTGCCGTGGTGTTTGCCGCCTCTATGGGCGCTACTTCTTCCGCGCTCAATTCGCTGGCTTCCACCACCGTAGTCGATATTTATAAACGAAGCGTCAACCGGAATGCATCGGACAAGCATTATTTGTTTGCATCTAAGGCCTTTACCATTTTCTGGGGCGTCTATTGCGTGGTGGTAGCCCAGTACGCCAACCGCCTGGGCAATCTGCTGGAGGCGGTCAATAAGCTGGGTTCGGTTTTTTACGGCGTGATTCTGGGCATTTTCCTGGTGGCCTTTTACTTGAAGTCGGTGCGGGGAGCCAGTACTTTCTACGCGGCACTGATTACGGAGGTCATTGTAATTATCTGCTTTTATACAACCCAAATTGCTTTTCTGTGGTATAATGTGATCGGTTGTCTGCTGGTGGTAGTCATTTCCTGGGCGCTTTCGCATTGGATGCCTAACCCGAAAGAAGCTCCGGTACCCCGGCAGGGAAGCCACTGATTATCCGATTCATCCATACAAACTATGAAGCTTGTTCTTTCCGTAATGCCCGGCCGACTGGCCATTTCCCGGCTTGCCCCGGATGCCTCCCTGCCCGATTGGGCTTTGAACAGTTCGGGATTTCTCACCCTCAGCCGCACTGCCGATGAGTTGTCGGTCGTAAGCCAGGAAGAAAACGTGCCGGATGAAGTTCGGTCGGAGAAGGGGTGGCGGGCATTGAAGGTGGAAGGGCCGCTGGATTTTACGCTCACCGGCATTCTCACGTACCTGCTCCAGCCCCTGGCGCAGCAAAAGATCAGCATTTTCGCCATTTCTACTTTCGATACGGATTACATTCTAGTGAAAGACGATAAGCTGGCCGAAGCCACTGCGGCACTGAAGAAAATCTGTGAAGTAAGGTAAGGCCTGAATATATTTCGGCGGGGCTATCGGAAGAATACAAAAAAAAGCCTAAAATTGTGCTCTGAAACCGGGGCCATTCATTTGACCAAAACTTCTGACGTATGTTGATGCTCATATTCATTTTTATTCTGTTCGTTGCCAGCATTGTAGTGGCTTTTACCATTCCAAACGAAAGGCTGGAATCCAAAGGCCGTCGCAAAGTGCGCCATTAGTCAAGTGTCGCCACGAACAAAAAAGCCCCTGTAGCAATCAAGCTACAAGGGCTTTTTTATGCTTTTCACCGTGCTCACCAGAAGCCTTTCGTAGTAGCCGTAGACTTGGTGCGTTTGCTCTTGTGAGCCGTTTGTGGCACGTCCTGTTTGAATTTGACGGTACGGTACTGCTTGGGCTTCGACGTGCAGCCGATCGGCCCGAATGCCAGCACAGCGATGAGGAACAGAGCGAAAGGAGCTTTCATAACAGATATTTTTTTCATAGCCGCCGGTCGTTGACTGAAATGAGATGACCAGGTATGCTTTGATTCCATTCCAACTGATAGGGTGAATGCCCTGACGGAATGCCGGAAGTACCTTTTCACCAAAATAAGGCTTAAATTGCCGTATCACCATCCCGGCGACCCTTGCCGACCTGTATGTTCAAAGTAGAGGCCTTTCAGGTAGCTGAGCAGATCAACATCAAGAAATTCCGGAGTGAGTATACCAGCCAAGCTTACTTTGGCAGTAATTTCGAACTGTTTTACGTCCAGGAAAACAATCAGTACCTCAATATTTTCAACTACGGGGTGGTCGTCTTTGTCGGATACAGCAACGTGGAGAAGAGCAGCTTTATCCGTTTTCTCAAGGGCTTTGCCGACAAGCTGGTAGAAGGCGAATTCATTGAAGACCTGATGGTGGAAGTAAAGCCGGAGCGAAAACTGACTTTCAACTACAATTCCCTCATTGTGCCCATCCTCAATGATGACGTAATCCGGATCATTATGCTCAATACCGCGCAGTCGGTGGCGATGGAGTACTACGAAACACTGGGCAATGAGATTCTGGACAGTACCAAACGTTTCACTGACGAACTGGAGAAGTTCGGGCGAATTCGCATTTCCCGTACCAATCTGATCAAATACATCGGCAAAACGCTCAACGTCCAGAACAGCATTTTCGACAATCTCTACGTGTTTAATTCGCCCGATCTGGTCTGGGAAAGCGAATACCTGGAAAAGCTCAACCGGGGCCTCAACGAAATGTTCGACATCCGTACCCGTTTCCGCGAACTGGATTACGGACTCAAAATCGTGGAAAACAACCTGAAGTTATTTACCGAATTGTCGCAGAACCGCGAAAGTACCCGCCTGGAATGGATCATCATACTGCTCATCCTTTTTGAAGTGCTGGACATCATCGTCCGGAAAATCCTGGACTGAAGGAATGAATCTGCCTCACTATGAAGCGGGTTTCTGATTGGGGAGTTCAATCACAAACTGAGTGCCGACACCCGGTTTGCTCTCCATGCGGATACTCCCTTCCAGCACCCCGACGGCCTGCTTTACGATATACAGGCCCAGTCCGGAGCCCTCGGCGGATTCGGAAGCCCGGAAAAACATATTGAATATCTGCTCCTGATAGGCTTGGTCGATTCCTACCCCATTGTCTACGCAGCGAATGGTGGCCTGACGGGAATCGACGTCGATAAAAATATTCAGCGTACTCTGTTCCTTATTGAATGCCTGGTATTTGATGGCGTTGGAAATGAGGTTGGAAAAAATAATTTTCAGCCGGAACAAGTCAGAATAAAATGACCCTTCTCCGATTTCATAGCAGATGCGGAGCCGTTCATAATGCTTCATGTATTCCAACTGGGCTAGGCATTCCTGAATTATGTTCAGAAAATCCACCTTTTTGTATTCAGACTTGGTTCGGACGTTCCGCGAATAGTCAAGCATTGAGCGGATAAAAGCATCCAACTTGTGTACCCTTCCTTCGATGTGATCTACGTACTGGGTTTTCATCGACTCTTCGGGTTCCATCTTCAGTAATTCGACCAGCCCCAGGATGGTAGAGAGCGGAGACCGCAGATCGTGGGAAGTTTTATAGACGAACTGATCCAGTTCGAAATTTTTGACGTGCAGTTCCTGAAGGGTGCGCTCCAGCGTATGCTGCACCATTTTGTGGTCGTGAATATCCGTGGCGGTACCTACCCACATGGTCACATTGTTAGGTTTGTCAAAGATGGGTACCACCCGGCTCAGGTGCCATCGGTACATCCCATCGCTGGCCCGCCGGTAGCGGTTTTCAATTTCGTAGGGTAACTCTGCCTGGCGGTTTTCCTGAATGGTTTGAATTACTTTGGGTAAATCGTCGGGATGCAGCGCCTGTTGCCAATTGAAGCCCAGGCTGTCATCCTGACTCAGCCCCGTATAATCGTACCAACGCTTATTGAAAAAGCTGATGGAAGGCTGCTTGGAATTGGAAGTCCAGGCCAGGTGTGGAATGGATTCCAGCAAGGTATACAGAAATTGAGTGGCCTGTTTCTGGTCGTGAATATCGGTGGTGGTGCCTACCCATTCCAGAATATTTCCCGTTTCATCATACAGAGGCAGCGCCCGGCCCAGCATCCAGCGGTATTCCCCGTCGTAACGGCGCAGGCGCTGTTCTATCTGATAAGGTTTGCCGGTATTTACGGCTTCTACCCACGCCAGTCGGCTCTTTTCGTAGTCTTCCGGGTGAATGGCCTGCTTGAGGATGCTTTTCTGATCGCTTTGATTAGCTATACCCGTGTATTCACTCCATTGGCGGTTTGCGTACCGGTACCTGCCTTTCCCATCGGTTACCCAGGTGATTTCGGGAATGTTATCCAGCACCCGCCACACCTTGGCTTCACTCTCTTCCACTTTTTTTCGGGCCAGTACCTGGTCCGTTACTTCATTGGCCACTACCATCATTCCGGTGACAGCTCCATCGGAATTGCGAATGGCCTGGTAGACCAGATTGACGTAAGCCTGGTGCTGATGACCGCCCCGGGTAATCTGACCGACAATTTCATTGCCCACGTAGGTTTGCCCGGTAGTAAAAACCGCTTGCATCATTTCTTCAAATACCTGCCCTTTCAACTCCGGCAGTGCTTGAAAGAGGGGCTTTCCGACTACTTCCGCCTGCGTACGGCCCCAGATATTGCATATGGCTTCATTGGCCAGTTCTATCCGGTAGTCAGGTCCCGTAAAAATGCCAATGGCTACCGGTGCCTGGATAAGCAGCGTTTCTATCCGTTTTTGCTGGATTTGGGCGTCTGTTCGGGCTATTTTTTCCCGTTCCAGCAGTTGACTGATCTGCTCGTTTGCCAACTGTAGTTCCCCGGTGCGTTTGGCCACCCTTTGCTCCAACTGTTCATTTAGGTCCCGGAGTTGTGCCTGGGTCCGGAGCAGCTCCTGATTGGCCTGACGTAACTGCGATTCGGCCCTTAGGCGTTCGGCCAGTTCCAGGTGCAGGCGCTGATTGGCTTGGTGTAACTCCCGGGCTTGCTGCTCCCGCTCCAGTTCCAGTTCGGCTCGTCGGGCGGCTATGGTCAGTAATGACTCCGTTTGAGCCAGGTCCGTAATGGGACCACTGTGCATAACGTAGATCAGGCCCAGCACTTTTCCGGCTGAATTGAACAAGGGAGTTCCTACGTAGCTGTCTACTCCAAACCATTGCAATGCTTTGTTTTTGGGAAACTGCTGCTGGACATTCTGAGTAAAAGCACAGAATTGAGGTTTGACTACCGATTCGCATAAGGTGCCTACCAGTGGGTATTCCAGGTTGTCTACTATTTTTCCATGGGAGAAGAATACCACCGAACGGACATTCTGATTTTCCTGGGTCAATTCACCGATAAATACATAATCTACTGCCAAAGCCTTGGAAATGTATTGAGCCAGCGTGCGGAAAAATTCTTTTCCAATGGCCGCAGTAGAAAACCCTTGTGCCAGTTCCTGTAAAGCTATTTGAACGTCCATAATCAAAATTACGCGATTACTAAGTACAATGCATGCAGTGAATTCTTTTTTGTAGGGTCAGGGATATGGTTTATACGGAAGGACAGTCAATACGGCCGTTTCCTATTTCTGTCCATAAGCGGATATGCACCTTTGAGTGCTCATTCACCAAGTATTTCTGATTTTTGCCTGGTTGGCATCTGACACTACGCTGCACTTTCTCCGCTCATACAAGAACATCCCTTCAGCAACGTCAACGTTTTTATCGCCTAATCCTTCAATACAGAAAAGGCTGGTTCTGTGAAATGATTGGATTATATATCTGAAAATTAAGTTGTTAAAAACGAATTTGCAAACCTTGCAGTAGTAATACCGTAGGTCCTTGCTTTTACAGACGTAGATTTGCCGTAATCTTTTTGCTTATCTGCAACCCTTCCCGGTCGTATAATCGCTCAACCTTTGGCCGGTTGCTTTATCATTTCATTCACCCGAATTTTCTTTTTATGCTCCTGCTTTGCCGGGAAACCGCACCATGGTCAAGGCCATATTCATCATCACTTCATCTACTTATGAAAAAAATGCTACGCTTCTCCAACCCCCACAACAGCGGGTAATTTCCGCGCTCAGTTATTTTATGCTCCCTGTCACTGCTACTCTGTGAAGTGCAAGTGCGTCAGGTAGCTGTGTTCCGTTTCTTCTGATCCTGAATGTCTGTTTCAGGTTGCGTACTTCTCATCGCTTTTAGTTTTCCTTCCACACTTATTCATCAACTTATGAAAAACCATTATCGTCTGCCGGTTATTGCCGGATTGAAATCAATTGCATGGAATGCTTTTCGGCGGAATAGCGCGCTCCTGATGGCGCTGAACATCCTGCTGGTGTTCTCATCGGCTGCCCAGACTGCCGTCGGCGTGGGGTCGGGAAGTTATGCCTCTTCTATTCCCAGTGCCGAAAACGTGCCTACCGACAACAACCCTGTGTATGTGTTGCCCGGCGTATCCGAACCCGTTCCCACCAACGATTGGTGGACGCCCCTCATTCTGCAGAATATGTACGGCAGCACCAAATACCACCTCTGGGCGCATCCGCTCGACTTTACGGTAGAAAGCTACGGGCTGGGCCTCCATTTTCCCACTGAATGGTCGGGCGGCACCGACATCAACAAGCAAATGGTGATACCGGCTCCGGTGCGCGTGGGCGGTGCCGGCTTCGCCCCCAATACCGAAAGGGTCAAATCCTGGGGCGACTGGACTGTGGCTTTCCGGCTGTCGGAGAGTGCCACCAAATACGTAGACGTCACCATCGGACACGGCCTTCCCTTTGCCTGGCTGGAGTATACCGGCGTCAGCAGCGGACAAGTGTCTACCGATGCTTCGGCCACGTATTATAATTATTCCGGCGGCGTTCAGGGCTTTCCCTTTACCGGCAACCATTTCGGATTTCAGTGGCAGGGAAGGCACTACGGGGTATTTGCGCCTGCCGGTACTAATTTCACGCTGTCTAACGGGGTGGTGTCGGCCGCTTTTACCGGCAGCGCCCGCTACCTGGTCGTGGCTGGTATGCCCGGTCAGTCCAGCCTGGCTACCTTTCTGCAATACGCATTTGCCGTTCCGCGCAACTCTACCGTCAGCTGGAACTACAACGAAGGCCTGGGCGAACTGACCACCATCTGGAACCTGACTACGCAGGCACTACAGGGCACCAATACCAACGTGCTGCAGGGTTTTCTGCCGCACCATTACAAGTACACGACGATGAACTTCACGCCCAACGGGATTAACTACCCGTCTGCCAGGGGACAGGTGCGTTGCGCGGCGGGAAACAATTTCCAGGTCAAGTACAAGTACAACGGAGCGCTTACGCACTTGCCGGCTCCCCAGGTATTAGCGGGCAAGCCCAATGCGTACAATGCCACGCAGATGAACACGTACCTGAACAACTTTTCGGGAAGCAACGTGTTGCTGGGAGAAGCCAACACCTACACGTCGGGCAAGTCACTTACCAAGTTTGCCCGGTTTATTGCCAATGCATCAGTATTGAACCACTCCAGCCTGAATACGCTGAAGACCAAACTCCGGTCGGCACTGGCCAACTGGTTTACGTACTCTCCGGGCGAACCCCACACGTATTTTGCCTATATGAACAACTTCAAAGCGCTGATGGGCTTCGACGTGGGCTACGGTTCCGAACAGTTCAACGACCACCATTTCCACTACGGCTACCACGTGTACGCGGCCGGGGTGCTGGGCATGAGCGATCCGACTTTCATCACGCAATACGGCGAAATGGCCAAGCTGGTGGCCAAGGAGTACGCCAACTGGGACCGCAACGACAAGCGCTTTCCCTTCTTCCGGACTTTTGATCCATGGTCAGGCCATTCCTGGGCCAACGGCGGTTACGGCATGAACCCGCCCATCGGCAACAACCAGGAATCAACCTCCGAAGCGATGATGTCCTGGACGGGGATGATCCAGCTGGGGCTGGCGACCGGAGATGCGGCCATGACGTCGGCCGGGGTATTTGGCTACGTCACCGAAGCCGCTGCCACCAACGAATACTGGTTCGACCGCGACGACGAAAACTTCCCCGCTTCGTACGGACCCAAGGGTAAAATTGCCTGTATTGTAGGCGGAGCCAACATTGAGTACCAGACCTTCTTCGGCCTCAATCCCATCTACGTACACGGCATTCAGTACATTCCGGTTATGCCTTCTTCCTACTACCTGGTGCAGAATGATAAGTTTGCGGAAGCTCAGACCGAATTCGACTTTATGCGGAGCCGTTCCGTGTCGGGAGGTTACGGCGACATCGGCTCCTGGGGAGACGAATGGAATAACATCGCTTTGCGTTACGCTTCGCTATTCAACCCCGAATGGGCCGCCGCCAACCAGAGCGCACTGGGTACCGATGCCGGAGAAGCGGGCTTGAGCTATTATATGATTCACTCCAACCGGGCATTGGGTCGGCGGCGCTTCGATTACTTCATCGGAGCCACCAACAGCGGCGTATTTTACAATGCTGAACTGAACCGCTACACCTACTGTGCCTTCAACCCGACCAGTACGACTAAAACCTACAATGTGTACCAGGGCACTACATTGCGGGGTACGATTACGGTGCCGGCCAACTCTTTCTACAGCACCAATACGCTGAACGGCGGTGGAGGCAACAACGCCCCAACCGTAAGCATCACTTCTCCGGCCAATAACGCTGCTTTTACGGCCCCGGCCAGCATCACGATCAATGCCAACGCCGCCGACAGCGACGGGACCATTACCCAGGTAGCCTTTTACAATGGCAGCAACCTGCTGGGCACCGACACGTCCAGTCCGTACAGCTTTAACTGGACCGGCGTAGCCGCGGGTACCTACACCCTAACCGCCCGGGCTACCGACAATGGCGGCCTCACGACTACCTCTACGGCTATTACAGTGACGGTGAATGGAACTGCCGCTCCCAACCTGGCGCTCAACAAACCCGTCGTCGTTTCGTCTACCGAAACGACTACTACCCCCGGCTCAGCGGCAGTAGATGGCAATACTACGTCCACCCGCTGGTCCAGCGCCTTTAGTGACCCGCAGTGGATTTACGTGGACCTGGGCGCTACCTACAACGTGAACCGGGTAAAGGTAACCTGGGAAGCGGCTTACGGACGCGATTATCGGGTGCAAATATCCGGTAATGCCAGCACCTGGACCGACCTGAAAACCATTACCGGCAACACCACGCTGGTCAACGATCACCCGGGTCTCAGCGGTAGCGGGCGCTACGTGCGCATTTATGGTACGGCCAGAGGAACGGTGTATGGCTATTCCATCTACGAACTGGAAGTGTACGGTACAACCGGGGGCGGTTCGGGCGTCTGCTCCGGTACCGTGGCCAACGGCGACTACCGCTACGAAGTGTCTACCACGTCGGGGACGGTCAACTACCGGTTTATTCCGCAGGCACCCATTGCCGGCAGTACGCTGGCCATTATCTACATCCGGGTGGGTACGGGTGCCTACGCGGGTTACAACATGACGGCTTCCGGTAGTGATTTTGTCTTCTCACAGGCGCAATCCAATGGCACGGCACTGAGTTTCTACTTCACTTACCGGGTAGGTAATACGGCAACGGAGCGAAATTCCAGCGCCACGCCCCATTCGTATACGGCAGGTACCACCTGCTCCGGATCCCGATTCTCTGCCGAAGCGGGGGCGGAACCCAGCGAAAGCAACTCCTTCAAAGTATATCCCAATCCGGGGAAAGGCCGGTTGGTCATCGAAGCCCAAGGACTGCTTCCCGGAAAGCTGACCATCACGGATGCGAAAGGAGCAGTCATGGCAGAGCATGTAATTGCTTCAGAAGCTACTTTTTCGGAGATCGACGTGTCAGCTTTGCCCAAGGGATTGTACCTGATTACGATTCGTTCCGAAGAGGGCATCACGACCCGGCGATTCGTGAAGGAATAGAGGTATGTAATGGAAGAAAACCAGCAACGGAGGCAGTCTGACTGTGCTCCGTTGCTGGTTTAATCAGCAGGTAAGTAGTATTAGTAGCTATCAGCCCTGATTGATTGCTGGCCAATTATTGTCATCTCGACGGGAGATTTTTTTAGGAGATTTCCAGGCAATTAAAAGAGATTCCCCGTGCCTTGGAATGACAATGAAATGAAAAATGTCCAGTAATGGGCTATCAGCCATTGGCGATCAGCTTTTTTACAAGGTACTTATGACAAAAATAGTATAAACTAACTTCGAGGAACTACTTATCAAAAATAGATGCTTCTCTTTGTCTGAAATGCCATTGAACAGAATTGGGGAGAAAAGGCTTTGTGCTTCGTGGCTGGAATGTGTAGTTTGCTTTTCAATCACGTACGCATTGTCTTTCCTCCTTCACTATGAAGTTCATCAAGCGTCTTCTGCTGGCCATCCTGCTCCTCGTGATTGTACTGGGGGTAGGCGGATGGATTTATCTGCACACCAAAAAGCCGACCCTGAATGCTGAACTCAACGTTCCCGGGTTACAGGCACCGGTAGAGGTGCTCTACGATACCTACGGCATTCCGCACATTTACGCCCAGAACGAAGCCGATCTGTATTGTGCCCTGGGCTACGTACACGCGCAGGACCGGCTTTTTCAGATGGAACTGGTGCGCCGGTTGGCCGGCGGACGGCTTTCGGAGGTGTTCGGAGGGGTGGCGCTGGAAACCGATCGCTTTTTCCGTACGCTTAGCTTCCGCGAAGCCGCGGAAAAGTCCGTGGCCGCTCATTTCAAAGATCCGGATGCGCCTCACATTGTGGCGGCCAATGCCTACCTGCGCGGGGTCAACCATTACCTGACGCAGGGCGACACGCCCCTGGAGTTTGAGTTGCTGGGCATTCCCAAAGAACCTTTTACTGCCGTAGATATGATGATGGTATCGGGGTATATGGGTTTTACGTTTGCCGAAGCCTTCCGGGCGGAGCCGCTCATGACGATGATCCACGAAAAGTACGGTCCCGAATATCTCAACGATCTGGTAACCGGGTGGTCGGAAAAGGCACCGAAAATTCCGGTTCGTAAAACCACCGTGCCCGATAGCCTGATCGGGTTGGCCAATCGGGTGACGGATCTGGAAAGTCAACTGCCGCTGGCTCCTTTTCACGGCAGCAACGGCTGGGTCATTGCTCCTTTCAAGACCCGCTCCAAAGGCGTCATCCTGTCCAACGATACCCACATTGCCTTTGCGCAACCATCTACCTGGTACGAAGCGCACCTGGAATGCCCGGGTTTTCGGTTTTACGGCAATTTTCTGGCCCTGGTGCCCGTGGGTATCCTGGGCCACAACGATGCCGCCGGCTGGGGCATCACCATGTTTGAGAATGATGATGTAGACTTTTACCGGGAAAAAGTCAATCCGCAGGACAAGGCCCAGGTGTGGGTCAATGACCACTGGGAAAACCTGCGCGTGAGTGATGAAATCATTCGCATCAAGGATCAGGAAGAAGTGCACCTGACGGTTCGGTATTCCCGCCACGGTCCCATCATCAACGATGCTATGAACGATTGGAAGGGCCAAACCGAACCCGTTTCGCTCTGGTGGACCTACTACCAGTTTCCTGATCAGAGCCTGAAAGCCTTTTACGACCTGGCCCACGCCCGCAACGCGACCCAGGCCGCGCAAGCCGTTTCGCTCATCCACGCCCCGGGGCTCAACATCATGTTTGGCGACCGCGAAGGCAACATTGCCTGGTGGGCCGCCGGGAAACTGGTGAAGCGGCCTTCTCACGTGCAGTCTTTTCTGTTGCTCGACGGGGCCAGCGGGCAGGACGAACCGCTGGGCTGGTACGACTTTGCGCAGAACCCGCAAAACCTGAATCCGGTCAGTGGGGTGCTCTACACCGCCAACAACCAGCCCGACGATATGGGATACGGGCTCTATCCGGGGTATTACGTTCCTGGCAACCGGGCGCAGCGCATTCAGGAACTGCTGTTTACCGACAAAACCGACTGGACACCCGAACAGGTCCGCAGCGTGATCAACGACCACACTTCTCCTACCTATCCGGCCCTGTTGGCGCAACTGCTCCCACTGATCGAAGCCGACTCTTCGCTGGATAAAAACAACCTCAACGTAGCCCGTTGTCTGACCCGCCTGCGCGAATGGAAAGGCAACCACGACAAAGAAGAAGTCGCGCCCGTCATTTTTTATAAGTTCCTGTATCATTTCTACGCCCTCACCTTCCGCGACGAACTGGGCGATGCAGCATTCAAAGCCTTCCTGAACTCCCACACCCTGAAACGGACGCTGCCCGAACTGGCCGCCCGTGACACTTCGCGCTGGTGGGACAATATCCGCACGCCCCAGGTGCGCGAAACGCGGGCCTTCGTCTGCACGGAAGCTTTCAAACGCACGGTCGCTGATCTGGAAGCGCAGTTGGATAATGAGGTAAGCGAATGGAAATGGGGCAAAGTACACACGTTGGAGCACGGACATCCCCTGGGGCGTCAGAAACCGCTTGACAAACTGTTCAACGTAGGTCCTTTTTCGGTCAACGGAGGCAAAGAAGTGATCAACAACCTGGATTTTCCGCTCGATTCTACCGGACTCTATAAGGTTTCCTACGGTCCGGCCCTGCGGCGCATTGTGGACCTGAGCGATCCGGAAAACGGTACCAGCATCAATCCGACGGGGCAGTCGGGCAATCGCATGAGCCCGCACTATCAGGACCAGGCGCAGTTGTTTGTAGAGGAAAAATCCAGGCCGGAGTGGATGAACCGTCAGGACATTGAAAGGACAAAAACGGGCCGGCTGGTATTGAAGCCCCCAGTACAGTAAACCTTGTTTGTTGGTGTTCTACCCATTAAAAACCAGCCTTTCCAAGTCTTTGAAACTTGGAAAGGCTTCGGAACGAAACGAACGCTTGGTTAAATATGAGATGGCAGCTTCTATCAAGCAGATGTGCAAGTTGCTTTATGCTCATTTTACATACGTGACTTAAATAAAAGCTGATAGCTGACAGCCCATTGCTCCTTAAAACTCCTTGCGTTTCAGAATCTCACTCAGGATGAAAGCGGTCCGGATGCTTTCCGGCTTTTTCAGCAGTTCAGCGTACGGGTTTTGTACTTCAGCTTTCTGTTCAAATACTTCAAACCGGTTTCGCCCGGATTTGTCCAATCCCTTGTAATTGGCCTTTTCCGGTATTTCGTAATCTATATCGGCAGCTTCATTTTCGTAGGTAGGGATATTGTCGTCGTAATCTACGACCTCCTCCCGCTGCTTTTTTTTCTTTTCTTCTATGTCTCTACGATCGGCAGTTGTAAGTTTACGCTTGCTCTTCCTTACTTTGTCCTCCAGCATGGGCTCCGGTTTAGCAACTTCCGGCGTGGGTTCTCCCTGGAAGCGGCGGAGCAGGTCTTCGAGCGATGTCGGCAGTTCGCTGGTATTAGCTTGGGGTTGGTTGGACACGGGACGGGGCCTGGCCTGAGGCTTGGCAGCCGGCGACATAAATGGTTTGGAAGTGGGCGTTTCGCCCGTTCTTTTCTCATCCGGCTTTTTTCGGCCCATAATGAAATAGTAGAGGCCAACGGCCAGCGCATAGAGAATAAATTTCCAGATGTCTTCCATATTGTCAAATATAGTCAAATTTAGTTTCCAAGTTGTGAAAATACCAACGCTGTCCTAAACCCTATCATCGATGTTTCGTAGAAAGTCTATGAAACTTTGCTGTTATCCTGCCTATGGATTTTTTACAAGCCTTCAGCCTTTTTGAATCCGATTACCCCCTCAATAAGGGAAACTTAACGAAAGCATACCAACGACTGGTAGAACAAAACGATCCCCGGCATTATCATACATACCAGGAACAGATCTGGGCGGGCAACCGGCTCATCAGGCTGCACGAAGCCTACCAGTATTTGCTTCAGCACCCATGGAAAGAAGCTCCTCAGGATAAGCTGGCCCTTACCAAAGGACAAAATAGGAGAAACCGCATGGCCTGGGCCACCGAACCTTCGGCTGCTATGTCGTCCCTTTTTCAGCTGGGCACCTTTCTCTACGAAAAACTAATGCTGTTTTTGTGCGGCACGCCTAATTGTTCAGGCCTGGTGGGTTACGTATTGATGGGAACGGGCATCCTGGCGGCTATTCATTGGCTGCCTTACATCTACCTGGTGTTCCTGTTTGTCTATCTGATTGCCATTTACATCAAAGTTCAGGGGATATTTCTCCGTGTTGGTTCCTGGCTGCTGCGGCAGGATTTGCGCCCCAGTGTACCGACTGCCTCCGGGCAATTGGCTTATTTATCCATTGTGACCCTGGTTGCCTGTCCTCTGGTCTATCTGGCCTATCAACTGGCCAACGTATACCCATTCGACCTGGAAGTCTGGGAACAGTGCTTCTCCCGCGTAGAGCAACTGGCGATTCTGGGCGGAGGCGTGGTTTTCCTGATTACTTTCTACGAATGGGTGTCGGGCATGTACGCGATGTGCCTCCGGCTCTGGATTCGCTACCGACTGAGAGGAGCCCTGCGTTTGGTGCATTGAAGCGGTGGGAACGGAAGTTATTTAACGGGCAGTAAAAGTGCCTGGCCACACCAGAGCCGTCGCAATTCTGCTTTCTGTTTTGTGCTGAATGAAAATAAATTCTTATAGAGGAGGGCAGGGGAGCGGGCATAAAAAAGCATTACACAGGCCTTCCGTAGTTTCCTCCTTTCGGCTCCGTGTAATGCTATCACAACCCAGGGGTACCTTTTAAACAGTTAGCCCAAGTTGCTTATTGAGGGTATTTACGGAAGCGAAATGGATAGGTTATATTATGAGATAAAAATTTCAACACATTAGCCAATTTTTGCAGGTTGCCTATTTCAGAATCTGCTAAATGGTATTAAAGAAAAGATTAGTTTGTAATAGTTTTCTTCAACAAGTAATGATAATATAAACCTGAATGAGACTTCATCTGGTAAGTATTTACAAACACCCACCCTTTTTGATTCATGTAGTTGAGTACATCTACAATTGATTTGAATCGTTCCAACTTTTTATTCTCATTTTTCACCATATCAGCAGTCATAGACGGAGGTAAATCCTGACCAAAATCCAGGCTGAAGTTCATGTTCAGATTGCCTAGTGCTTTTTCGTAAGCAATTACCAACACGTACTCCTCCGTTCTGGGGACGGTATTAGAAGATTGTGCCTTAGATAAACTGAAAGTAAAGATAAGTAAGATAGTAATTATTAAGCGCATACATGATTTGGTTTACTTATTGAATAAGGACGCTTATGTTATTTCTAACGGACAAGCACACCCGTCATATTGTAGGCGTTGCGCTGAAGCAACTCCAATTGGCGGGCGTGTACAATACTAGGTGCAATGCCTTATTTGTATTCTTTCAATTCCAAAGAAACATTTGTAAAATTATCGCTGTACGCATTTACTCCCGCTTCTGCTTCTAAAGATATTTCAGTAGGACTACTAAGTTGCCCTTTTAAGTGAGTGTGCGTCGTAGGTGTACTTAAGAAAAGTATACACTTATTTACGTTTACTGCCTTATTTAAAGTGCCAACATATTTACCTGCTGCCGTTCGTGTCCAACTGATAGTTAAAGCAAGAGTATTTTCCAGAACTACAGCCGTTGGAGCGGATGTATCTTGTTGATTAAGTAAGGCTGAGTAGGTGCGGTAAGGTGCTAGTTCTTCGTAAGTTTCCTTCTTGCAACCACTAAATAGAATCAAACAGGCTAGTAAACAAACGCTAATTGGGCTAATAATTGACTTCATGGGTTATTAACTGGGTTTATATCTTTGAATATCTTCTTGCTTTCACCTAACGTGGAAATATGCGACATACTCTATCGTTGATTTCATCAATTATAGAAATAAATGACATCTGATCCATTGCTAGATTCCAAAGCTTGCTCTGTTTGTAAGCGCCCTTTTTAAACTAAAATCAGATTCATTTTCCCTCCAAAGCGCAAGAAGTCGCCCTATTTGACATAAAATAGTTTGTTCTGCTCTGTCAACTTTTTAACTATCAATAAGTTAATAGTTTGTCCGACATATTGGCAATTTCAATCCCCAGCATAGATAGTCCGAAAGTAATTTCGAAGTTGTGAAGAAAGAAATACTCTTTACTTCAACGTACCGATTCCAGCTTACAACTCCTCCAACCTGACCTGAAGCGTTCGCCTGTCCATAGCCGTTTTGGCCAACTCCAGCGCCCGCTGGAAGTGCTGCCGGGCTTTGACAGGGTCAATACCCGTGTACAGTTCGCCCAGCAGGGTGAAGTAAAAGTGATTGTGGGTAAGGTTCAGCTTTTCGGCTTCGGCGATGGCGGCTTCTTTTCCCCTGACCTTAGACAAGGCATAGGTCCGGTTGAGGGCGGCAATGGGGGAGTATTCCAGCACCAGCAGGTGATTATACAACTGCAGAACGGCCGACCATTTTTCTTCTGTATCCGCTTTGATTGTGTGCCAGTAGGCGATACCGGCTTCCAGGTGATAACGGGAAAGCTGCCGTCCCTGCGCTGATCGGTGGAAATGATACGTGCCTTTGGCAATCAGTTCAGTATTCCAAAGGCTTTCGTCCTGATCTTGGTACAAAACCATTTCTCCGTTTTCGCCGTTGCGGGCTTCGAACCGGGAAGCATGGAAGCACATGAGCGCAAACAGTGCATTGACCTCGGGCTGATTGGTGGCTGGGTTTTCGATGAGCAGATGTGTGAGCCGCATGGCTTCCAGGCACAGGTCCTTTCGCAGAACCGCAGCATGGCTTTCCGAATAATATCCTTCGTTGTAGAGCAGATACAAAGTGGTCAGCACCGTTTTCAGGCGTTCACCAATTTGGGCCGGGTCGGGAAATTCAATCGGTACTTTTTCCTGCCGCAGTTTTTCCCTGGCCCGGAAGAGGCGTTTGTTGATGTTTTCTTTGGTGGTCAGGAAAGCATTGGCAATTTCGTCAATCCCGAAACCGCACAGTATGCGCAGCGACAAGCCAATCTGCGCTTCGATTGAGATAACTGGCTGGCACAGCGCAAACAGCATTTGTAACTGACTGTCCGCAATGTGACTCTCCGACCAGTCGATCTCCACTTTTTCGCAGGTGTTGAGCTGTATCTGACCGACAATCTTTTCCGCAAAAAGTTGCTGGCGGGAGAGGGCGTTGCGGGCTTTGTTTTTGGCTACCGCATACAGCCAGGCGGTGGGGTTGGCGGGGATTCCCTGGTAAGGCCAGGTCTCAAGGGCGGCCAGAAAAGTTTCACTGGCGATGTCTTCGGCGGTTTCCAGGTGTTCGATGCCGAAAAGCCGGGCAAGCACTGTCGTGATTTTCCTGAATTCGGTCCTGAATAAATGCGGGATCAATTCCGGTTGCTCCATAAAACAATAGAAAGGGCCTCTGTCATCGGGTCTGATGCAGAGGCCTTGCACTGGTTAATGAATGGTGTCTCCTTTGGCGATTTTCCGGATTTCCACGCTGTTGCCTTCGCCCTGCAACACGGGACAGTCCCTGGCAAACTCTACGGCTTCCTCCACCGAATCGGCTTTGACGATAATGTACCCGCCAATGGTCTCCTTGATTTCGCCGAAAGGGCCGTTGGTCACTACCTGATTCGATCTGACCACGCGGGCGTCGTCGAAGGGAAGACCATTGCCGCCGCTGTACTTGTTCTGGGCTGCGATGCCACCGATCCAGTCCATGGTTTGCTGCATCCAGTTTTGAATCTGTTCCGGGGAGGCCAGTTTCTGTCCGTCTTCGTGTCTGAAAATCAACATGAATTCCTGCATAAGTTGAAAAGATTGAATGTGAATAAGGTGGATTTACGCCTCTATATCAAATGAGCGCGACTGATTAGGACACCATCGGCCAACTTTTTTTACAAATTCATTACGAAGCCAGCATCCTGAGCGTGGCAATTCGCTGACAGAAGGTATCTTTGCGGCCAAATACTCCCCTTTTATGATTTCAGTCGACGCAGTTTCCGTTGAATTCAGCGGCTCCGCGCTTTTTAGCAACATCACTTTCAATATCAATGAAAACGACCGCATTGCCCTCATGGGTAAAAACGGGGCCGGTAAATCGACCCTGCTGAAAATCATCGCGGGCGTCAACAAACCTACCCGGGGAAAGGTATCGGCTCCCAAGGATGCCGTGATTGCCTACCTGCCCCAGCACCTGCTCACCGAAGACAACTGCACGGTGTTCGAAGAAGCGTCGAAAGCTTTTGCCGGCATTCTGGCCATGAAGGCAAAAATGGAAGAACTCAACCTGGCCCTGGAAACCCGCACCGACTACGAATCGGAAGAGTATTACCAGATCATCGAACAGGTGTCGGAACTGAGCGAAAAGTACTACTCCATCGAAGACAGCAACTTCGATGCGGACGTGGAGAAGATTCTGCTGGGATTGGGCTTCTTACGGAGCGACTTCACGCGACCCACCAAAGAATTCAGCGGGGGCTGGCGCATGCGGATCGAACTGGCCAAAATCCTGCTGCAAAAGCCCGACCTGATCCTGCTCGATGAGCCTACCAACCACATGGACATTGAGTCGATTCAGTGGCTGGAAGACTTCCTGGTCAACAATGCCAAGGCCGTTATCGTCATTTCCCACGATAAAACCTTCGTCGACAACATCACCAACCGCACCATTGAGGTGACGATGGGCCGCATTTACGACTACAAAGTCAACTATACCCAATACCTGCAACTGCGGAAAGAACGCCGCGAACAGCAGCAAAAAGCCTTCGACGACCAGCAAAAGCAGATCGCCGACATTCAGGAGTTCATTGACCGTTTTAAAGGCACGTATTCCAAAACCCTGCAGGTACAGTCGCGGGTGAAGATGCTGGAGAAGATTGAAATCCTGGAGGTAGACGAAGTAGATACTTCTTCACTGAACCTGAAATTCCCGCCCGCACCCCGTTCGGGCAACTATCCCGTCATTGTGGAAGGCCTGCACAAGAAATACGGCGACCATACCGTCTTCACTGACGCCTCTATGACCATTGAGCGCGGACAGAAAGTGGCTTTCGTGGGCAAAAACGGCGAAGGGAAATCTACGCTGGTGAAGGCCATTATGGGTGAAATTGACTACGAAGGCAAAGTACAGTTGGGGCACAATTCGATGATCGGCTATTTTGCCCAGAACCAGGCTTCCCTGCTGGACGAAGAACTATCGGTGTTTCAGACCATCGACCAGATTGCGGTGGGCGACATTCGGACCAAAATCAAGGACCTGCTGGGCGCTTTCATGTTCAGCGGCGATGCCATTGAGAAAAAGGTGAAGGTGCTTTCGGGCGGGGAGAAAACCCGTCTGGCCATGATCAAGCTGCTGCTGCAACCGGTCAACCTGCTCATTCTGGATGAACCGACCAACCACCTGGACATCAAAACCAAGGACATTCTGAAAGACGCGCTCCGGGCTTTCGACGGTACGCTCATCCTGGTATCGCACGACCGGGACTTCCTGGACGGGCTGGCCACCAAGGTATTTGAGTTTGGCAACAAACGCATCCGGGAGCACTTCGACGATATCAATGGCTTCCTGAAGGCCAAAAAGCTGGAAAACCTGCGGGAGATCGAACGGAAGGCAGTGAAGTAAGCGATGCCCTGATACCCCAATCACCCGATCATTTGATTATTGATCCATGGGAACAAATTAAAAAGCGGCTGTCAATCACTTGACAGCCGCTTTTGCTAAATGCGTTTACCGTTTCTTAAAACTTATCCCAGAACAGCTTAAAGGTAGCGACGTCACCACCGGTAGCGGCCTTACCTGACTCATAGTTGGTGTTGAGGCTGGGTTCGGTCGTCGGGTAGATCAGGCGGGTCGGGATGGCCAGGCCTGCTGGCGCATTGCCGCCCGTGGGCGGAGAGAGCGCTGGGTAATCCAGTCTTCTCCATTCTGTCCAGGCATCAAAGCCGCGGTTGTACAGCGCAATCCATTTCTGGGTGCCAATCTTCTGTTTGAAGTCGCCGGTAGCCGTAGCATAAGCAACGGATGGTTGAAGCAGATAAGCCGCAGCATCGGCTGGAGTGCCGCCCCAGTATTCGATAGAGGCTGTAATGGCGTTGTCGTAGTGTTCGGCGGCCGTACCTCCACCAGTTACAAAGCCTCTTTCTACTGCCTCAGCCAGCAAAAACTCTACTTCGGAGTAATCCAGCAGCAGGGCTTCGAAATCCAGCGCGTAGGTGTTCGGATTGATGGGCGAATAGTTGGCATAGGTGTTGGTGAAACCGTACGCGCCACCAACGAAAGTGCCATCGGCCATGGGGGAGAAATAAAAGCCTCTGCGCGGATCATTGAGCGTATTCATCTGATCTACCAGTGTTTTCGACGACACAAAGTCTTTTCTGGAAGTCAGGATCGGATTCAGGTTGTCCGCTAGCGGATTGTTGTTGGGCGGAGCGCTCATATAAGGAAATACCGCGTTGTCTGCATTGCTGGTAAATACATTGGGAGCGGCTTCCACAGCAGCAGTAGCAGCGGCAGTCGGATTAGCGTCGGCCAGTACCATTCCCATTTTCAACTTCAGTGAATTACCAAATTTCACCCAGTTAGCGATCGAGCCACTGTACAGGAGGTCAGCCCCAGAGAATCCTTCCGAACCGGGAGTCAGCATACCCAGCGCTGCATCCAGGCGACTGAGCAGGTCGGCGTACACGGTAGCGGCATCGTCGTACTTAGGCTGGGTATTCTCAATGTCCAGTGCTTCCGAATAGGGAATGTCTCCGTAAGTATTAACCAGTACCGACCAGGCGTACACTTCCAGCAGTTCAATCTGCGCTAACTGGTTGTTTTTCACTGCCTCATCCGTCAATAATTTGTCAGCTTCAATCAGTCGTTTGGCTTCGTGCAGATCCGAAAGTACGTCCCGGTACAAACTTTGCCACAGCGCCAGCGGAATGGTCCGGGAAGTCAAGTTATAACGTGGTTCGTCCAGGTACGTAGTGGTAGTCCAGTGTTGAACGAAGAAACGGAACACATTGGAGTTTACGTTCGGGGTAGTCAATGCATTGGTCAGGTTACGGGTAGCGCCCGTAAAGAGCGTGGCAGCCGGAACAACCGATGCCCGCTTCGGATCTACATTGTAGTCGCCCAGGTCTTTGGCGCAGGATGCCAGCAGAACGAGTGGCAGGATGGCTATGAATAGTTTTTTCATTGCTTTTAGAATTATAAAGTAAAGCGAACATTAAATCCGTAGGTTCTGACCGTGGGGTACGAACCGCTTTGGTAGCCGCGGAGGTTACCGGAGCTCAGGGCATCTTCCGGATCAGCGTAAGGCAGGTTTTTGCTGATGATCCACAGATTGCGACCGATGATCGACAGATCAATGCTTCGGAAAGGACGCAGCTTGGAAACGAATGCTTGGGGTAGAGAATACCGCAGGGCCACTTCGCGCAGCTTCAGGTAGCTGCCATCGTACACGTATCCTTTGCGGGGCGGATTCATGGGATAGCCGTAAGGAGTTACATTACCATCGTAGTTCTCTACCCGGATGTCATTGACCGATCCGTCGGCTTTCACGCCGGGAAGAATGACTCCACCGCCTTCGGCAATGGTGTTTCTGGTAGGATTGCCCAGGTCATTCAGTCCGGCCGTTTCCGGATACAGACCAGTTCCTTGTCCATACCACTGATCGAGCGAGAAGATGTCTCCGCCCTGGCGCATATCGAGCAGGAAGCTGAAAGACAGGTCTTTGTACTTGAACGTGTTGTTCAAACCACCCGTCCAGTCCGGGTTCGGGTCACCGATGATGCTCGTGCTGGAAGAGGTCCGGTAATAACCTTGCTCATTCACCGTCTTCTGTCCGTTGGTGTATATGTAGTCGGTTCCCCGGATAATGCCGTAGGGCTGACCTATGCTGGCATTGACCGTCACCCCACCCTGTAAGCTGGTAATGCCACCGGGAGGAAGCAGCAGCAAGTTTTGCACATCGCCGTACAAGGCAAGCACTTTGTTGCGGTTCCGGGCAAAGTTGATGTTCATCGTCCAGGAAAAATTGGGGGTGCTGACGGGCGTAAGGTAAGCACTCACTTCAATCCCCTTGTTTTCTACTTCCCCGGCATTCACGTATTTGAAGCTGTAACCCGTAGCGGCAGAAACCGAAACCGGCAGGATCTGATCAATCGTGTTGGTTTTGTACCAGGTGAAATCGAAACCGAAACGGCTGTTCAGGAAGGAGGCTTCCAGACCAGCTTCCAGGTTGTTGGTACGTTCCGGCTTCAAACCTGGGTTGTTCCGGATGTTGGGCAGGGAGAAGATCGGCGCTCCGTCGAAGCCGGTTGGTTTGTCGTACACGTTGTATACACTCAGGGCGGGTGCGTCATTACCCACCTGGGCGTAGTTCAACCGCACCTTACCCAGGCTCAACCAGGGAGCGGAAGACTCTAATAGTTCGGAGAAGACGAAACTGCCCGCAATGGCCGGGTAAAAGTAGGTGTTGTTACCGCTCGGCAGGGTGGTCGACTGATCCACCCGGGCGGTTGCATCCACAAACAACATGTCTTTGAAACCGAAGGTAGCACTGCCAAAATACCCGTCTACCGCTACCCGCTGGTCATTCTCCGTGGGTGCCGTAATCGGGCTAATTGAATTGGACAGAGAATAAAGACCGGGTACGGCCAAACCACCATTGGTAACGGCGTATACACTAGACAAGTGGGTGCGGCGCAGGTTGGTACCCAGCAAACCCCGGAAACTCACCGACTCCGAAATGTTCTTGTTGAAATTGAGGAGCAGGTCAAAATTGGTCTCGGTATAATTCCGGTTATACCGGCTGTACTGACCCGGATCGGCACTGCCCACGGCAATCCGTTCTTCCTGCAGGTCATTGTATCCATCCAGCGAAACGCGTCCCAGTACGTTGAACCATTCGACGGGCGTCCAGCTCAGGGAAGTATAGCCGAAGTAGTGGTTACGCGAATCATTCTCGTAGTTCTGGTAGCGGGTCCAGTAAGGGTTATCCGTATAAATGGGTCTCAGGTTATCCGGATCGGTCCAGTTCCAGGTGATGTTTTGCTGGTTGCGGTTATAGGCCTCTTCCAGTTGCTTAACGTCCACGTTGGTCTGGTACCACTGACGGAAAGCCTGGTTGGGATTCAGACCATCGTAACCCGTTCCGTAGCGGCCCAGGCCCTTGATGTTGGTGAAGTTGACGTTGGCAGTAGCTACCAGATTTTTGACCAGGTTGTAGGAGGTAGCCACGTTAAACATATTCTTGGCAATCTTGCTGTTGGGCAATACACCGCTTTCATCGTTGCGGGTGTAACCTAATTTGAAGGTACCGTTAGGTCCTCCGCCGTCGATCGTGATATTCTGGGTAGAGTTAACGGATGTGCGGTAGAGTTTGTCCGGTCCGTTGGCGGCAGCTACCCAGGGTGTTTTTGTCCGGTAAGTAGGAGAGAAGGGGTCAAAGGCATCCCACTGATATACCAGCAGGTTCGGGTCGAATCTGGCTCCGAAAGAAGCATCTTCCGAAAAGGGAACCACCAGTTCCTTGGTGCCATTTCCCAACACATCCCGGTACAGGAAGTGCCCGTCGGGTGATTCGTATTCGGCATTGTAGCCCCCTCCGTACTCTTTCTGATAAGTAGGGAAAGTAGACTTGTCAATGGTGCCGAAAACCACGCCGGTATTGACGGATACGTTGGTTTTGCCACTCCGGCCTTTTTTGGTAGTGATCACAATCACCCCGTTGGCGGCTCTGGAACCGTACAGCGCACTGGCGGCGGCCCCTTTCAGCACGTTGATCGACTCGATGTCGTCCGGGTTGATGTCGGAAGCGGCGTTTCCGTAGTCGTAACCACCCCGGCCGGTTGCCTGGTCGCTGCTGTTGGCGTTGCCGGTACCGCTGACGCTGGTCGTACCGGAGCTGCCCTGGGCGTTGGCCACCGGCACCCCGTCAATTACGTACAGAGCCTGGTTGTTGCCCGTCAAGGACTTATAACCCCGGATGACCACGTTGGTGGAACCGCCCATGGTATTGTTCTGACGGATATCTAAACCCGCCACTTTGCCGGAAAGGGCATTGACGAAGTTGTTGCTGCGGGATTTGATGATTTCGGCCGCACCTACCTGCTGGGCCGCGTAGGGAAGTTCGTTTTTGGTCCGCTCGATACCCAAGGCAGTTACAACTACTTCATTCAACTGCTTCAGGTCGGAGGCCATCGCCACGTCCAGCACGGTGCGGTTACCAACGGGAATCTCTTGTGAGATCAAGCCGATAAAACTGAAAACAAGGGTGGCATTATTGGGAACTTCAAGTCGATAGGTTCCGTCGGTGCTGGTCGTGGTACCCTGGGAAGTACCTTTGATGGTTACGTTGACTCCCGGAAGGCCGGAACCATCATCCTGCGAAGTCACCTTGCCGGAGACCTCACGGTTTTGGGCAAAAACCTGCCCGGTAAGCACCATCAGTATAATGGTACTCAAGAGTAGAATCCTCTTCATAAAATGAAATTTGGTTAGGTTTTGGTAATAAGGGGTCAAATCTAAAGGATTTCTTAAGAAAAGTCTAAAAAGTTTAAAAAATTAAGTTAAAAGAGCGGCTAAAAAAATTGGCAGACTGATAAGTAATTGAATTTTCTTGATGTGTGATGTTTAAAATCGAACCCTATATTCCTATATTTTATAAAATTTTGAGAACATTAGTTAAAAATTGAACTACTTAAGGGTTTGTTAACGAATTAGGGAAATTATTAAAATTTAATTAGAAAAATAAGAAAATGGTTGATTTTTTCAAGAGTCTCTAAACAATTCATAGGTTAGATATAAAAAAAAATCAATTTTCGTATTTGCTATCGTTTTTTAATGTAATAACACTGTAAAGCGGAATAGTGATATTGGCGGCAATGTCAATGAATAGGTTGATGGTCAGCTTGTTCAAGCTGGTCGGTGGTATTTAACAGTTGTTGGGATTGTTTTGCCTTCAACGGCAGCTTCAAAACTGTATGATATGCCCGGATTATTGCGGTATCAATTGTAAAAGCAGGGAAATTCAGGATCGTGTGTTGAAAGTGGTAAAATGGGTTTACCACTTCCAGTATACGCCACCGCTCCAGTTGGGAGAAGCCAGGATGTTACGACCCGAAAAGGCAAAACCGCCGGAAGCACTGAAACCCAGGTGTTCAGCAAACTGATAGTTGACTTCCACTGTGGGCGAAAAGTATTCAGTGTTGTTGGAAAAGATGCCGTTTTGTACCACGGTTTCTTTCCCGTTGTACAAAGATTGCACACCGTTGATTTTCAGGATGGGTGTCCATTTTTTCCAGGTAAATCCGATTTCGGCCCCGTACCTGAATTCATCCGAAAAGCCCCGGGTGCGGTTGTTGAAGCCCAGGTAGCCCGAAGCAAACAGACCACCGGGCAGCGATCCACTTACGTCGAGCCGGAAAAGCTGATTCAGTTCGCCATCGCCCGTTTGCAGAATGCCCGTGCGGCCCCCGCCCGTGTTGCCCAACGGCAGACCCAGCAGCACCGTGAGGCTCGCGTACACCGGTTTACCGGTGAGGAAGGTGTACTTGAGGCTGATATCCGTGTCTCCGATGGCGTTGAGGGCATCGCCCGGTTCTACCCGGCCAGTCTGCTGGTATTTGGTTTCGTTGAGGGTGCCGCGCACGAAAAAAGGGAAATACAGGCCGCCCGTCAGCCGGTCGGTGATGCCGTATTCGGCGTAGAAGCTGGTCGTGTACAGGCTGGTGGTAGAAATGGGGATGATGTCGCCCGCCGGATTGAAAAAGTAGGAAGAGCGGATTACGTTCTGCCCCAGTTTCAGGTAACCCCGCCCCTTGGTCTGAGGCCAGCCTCCCCCGGCGTAGCTGAGCAGAGAAGCCAGCACCCATCCAATCGTAAGCACTTGTTTTTTCATCTGAATTGAGGAGTTTCGGTGAGCAGTGAACAGTTATTAATGATGAATGAATAGTGAACGGTAGAGACGCGATTCATCGCGGGTTAGGCGTTAGCTTGTGATGCCGTATCGCTAAAGCCAGCCACAATTGCTGAGCGCAGCCGGTAACCGTAATGAGCGAAGCGCTTTTATAGCGGTTTCAGGGAGAGATCACCCGAGAGAAGTGGGTGAAAGAGCTTTCCAGCCACCATATTCCAACTTAGGTAAGTACCCTTTGAATTGGCTACAAACTGATTGCTGACAGCTGCCTTATTTCAATTCGGCGTAACCAAACGTGACGGTAGCGGGCTTGCAAAGAACTACGACGTAGCGGTAATCATGCAGGTCTACCTGACTGTTGAGCTGAGAGATATTGAAACTGGCGGCTCCATTTTCGCGGATTTGTGCCACTTCTAACCCCGAAGCCCGAACCTGACTGGCGTTGGTGGATTGGGAAAGGTAGATGTATGTTCCCAGGGCAAAGCTGGTTTGAAAGTTATTTTCCAGTCGCAAAATGACCTGGCCGTTCTCTATCCGGAGCGTGGTCGTACCGCTGGCCGTGTAACCACCGGCTGAAACAAACTGACCAGTGCGTTCGTCGCCCACGCTCAGATCCAGCGAATTGCTTTTGACCCCGTTCACCTTGGCGTGTACGGCCGCTACGCCCTTGCTGAGTGCTGTCACCCGGCCCTGATTGTCTACCTGCAGAATGGAACTGTTTTCCGAAAACCAGTCGGCGGACCGTGCTGGTAGGGTATCGCCCAGGATATTTTTTATCGTAATGCTCAAAGTAAGTTGCTCGCCTACGTTGAGGCCGGAGCGCGGGGAGGCAATTTCTACCGAAGCCACTGCGTTTTCATCAGCAATCACATTGACGTAGATGAGCGGACTCATGAGTTCTCCCCGGGACACTTTCACCAGGGACTGACCAGCGCTCAGTGCCTGTAGCAGTCCATTCTGGTCAACCGTAGCCACTTCCGGATGGGAGGAAGACCAGTTGAGTGTTGCCGGTTGGGCAATGCCGTAAGAATCGTAATAGGTGGCAGACAAGGCCTGAGATTGTCCGATGCGGAGCGCTACCTGCTGCTGGCTCACTTCGATACGTTGCCCGACGATGGGATCATCCACCAGATCGGTTCCGATGCATCCCGGCAGCATCACGGCCAGTAAGAAAAAGATGATGGGTGCTTTCAAGTTTTTTTGTTCCAAGGTAGGCCCTTCGATGGACGGCATTTGTCGTACAAGCGACAATGATTGCCGGAATTTGCTCTTATCATTGAAATGAATAAATTTAAGAACTATGCAAAGGGCCTTATTGGGTATTTTATTGCTGTCTGCTACCGCAGCACAGATTCGGTGGACAACGCCGGTTTCGCACGCCGCCTGGGATGGCTTGCTGAAAAAACACGTCAGTGAGCAGGGCGTAGTGAACTATCGGGGATTCATCCGGGATAGTGTGGCGCTTAATCAATACCTCGCACAGTTGAGCAGTAGCGCCGGTCAGGAAAAAAGCAGGAGCCGCGAAGACCAGCTGGCTTACTGGATCAATGCGTATAATGCCTATACCATTCAGCTTATTATCCGGCACTATCCTTTAAAAAGCATCAACGATATTGCCAGGCCGGGAATCAAATCACCCTGGGACATTCCTTTCATTCCCGGCAAGGGAGCAAAGCTGACCCTGAATGACATTGAGCACACCATTCTTCGCCGTCAGTTTGGGGAACCCCGTATTCACTTTGCCATTGTGTGCGCTTCCCAGTCCTGCCCGAAGTTGGCCAACGAAGCTTTTACGGGTGAAAAAATCAACGAACAACTGGAACGGGCCACCCGCGATTTCCTCAGTGATCCTTCCCGGAACCGCATCACCGAACGGCAGGCTCAGCTGTCACAGATTTTCAACTGGTTCAAGGAAGATTTCACCCGGGAGGGAACCGTTCAGGCTTTTGTCAATCGTTACGCCCGAACGAAGATGAGCGGCAAAACGCCCATCACTTACCTGGAATACGACTGGAGCCTGAACGATCATTAAAAACTGTATCACTTTTTGGAGGAAGCGCCGCGCACCGGGCTTTCTGCGCGCTGGGCCGTTTGGTACTGGCTAAGAATCCGCCTGATTCTTTCAAAAATTTCGGTGTTTTCGTAAACGCCCCGGAAGTCCAGCGAATGCGGACCGTAAGCGAAGACCGGCACCGTGATGCCCGAATGATCCGGGCTGCTGAAATTACCTGCTACGTAACCGTTCCGGATATCGCCGTCCAGCAGGCTCAGGCCGCCCGTTTCATGGTCGGCGGTCACAACAACCAGGGTTTCTCCATCCTGATCGGCCCACTTCAGGGCTTCGCCCACCAGGCGGTCGAAGTCCAGCATCTCCTGCACCACGAAGGGCAGTTGGTTGGCGTGCCCGCCGTGGTCGATCTGTGCGCCTTCCGCCATCAGGAAAAAGCCCTGCTTGTTCTTACTCAGCGTAGACGTGGCCTTCCGGAACGACTGGCAGAGGAAATCACCCCGGCCTTTTCCCTTGGGCACCACCGCGTCGTTGTCCAGTACCACGTAGCGGCTGGCCGTGATGGTGTCCAGTGCAGCAAAGCGGTCGGCCGTGACGTAACCTTTGCGCTGCAGGGCCGGAATGAGGTTTTGTCCGTCTTTGCGCTGGCCGAAAGCGGCATAGTTGCCCCCAATCAGGATGCTGACGGGGCTGTTGAGAAAGTCGGCGGCAATGGCTTCGCTCATGCTCCGTTCGGGCTGGTGGGCGTAGAAGCAGGCGGGGGTAGCGTCGGTAATGTCGCCGGAAGAGATGAGTCCGCTGCTCATGCCGCTGGCCGCCAGGATATCGGGCAGAGAGGTCGCCTTCTTGCCCTGCGCATCCAGGCCGATCACGCGGTTCTGGGTTTTCTGTCCGGTGGCCATGGCCGTGGCACCGGCCGCCGAATCGGTAATGTAGCTGTCGGCCGATGAAGTTTTGGAAAATCCGATGTTGAGGAAATTGAACAGGTTGAGTTTTCCTGCCGCCGCCGTGTAACCGGCGTAAATCTGCGCCAGGCCCATGCCGTCTCCAATCAGCAAAATCACGTTTTTGACTTTTGTTCTTTGGTCATTGCGCACGTATTGGGGCGTGTAGACCGGATGCGCCGCCGTATTCCGGTATTCGTTGTCGGGCAGCTTTTTCAGGAAACTCACCAGCCCTGGCACGTCGTCGGTACCAATGTAGTCAACACCCAGTCCCATCAGCGCTTTCCAGGCATTGGGCTGGTCGGGCGTGGCCCAGAAACGCAGCTTTTTGTTCAGCCGGTGCACACTGTCGATCAGGCTGCTCAGACGCTCCTGTTCGGGCTTTACAATTTTCCCTTTCCCGTTCCATTTCGAATACCTGCCAAATGAATCACTGATCATCGCTACCCGTTCCAGTTGCTGAGCGGTATACGCCTGTCCGGGGCGGCCATCGAAGCGAATGTAAGCCGGGTAATCCGTCCAGGTGGCCGGGGCTGGCACGTTGCCGCTGATGACCACCTGCACCGTAGGATTGGCGCTGATTTCGGGGTATCTGGAAAGTTTTTTCACCAGTTGCTGCAAGGTGGGCTTACCTTCCGTTTTCAGGTCGATCATCAGTTGCAGCGTGGCCTCTTTCCGGGCGTAGGCGGTTCCGCCGTTTTTCTGGATCATCTGTTGTAGGGGTTTTAAATACAGCGCTTCCAGGGTCCGGTCTTTCCGAATGTCTTCCGGGTTGTGCGCCACGTACAGTTCGTCCTCTTTCAGGTAGACATCCGCTTCGATGGAGCCGGCTTGCAACTGATAGGCCGCGTGGAAAGGCACCGGTTGCTCATAATCATTGTGCGAATGCACCTGGGCCGCCGTATAAACTGGCTGCGCCCGCAGTGCCGTGGTGATACAAAAGGGGAGGAGGAAGAAAAAAAGGTATTTCATGGATTGGAGATTGGAAGATGGAAAAATTGAAAGAGTGGTTTTTTGCGTAATGAGTAATATTCAGAAGGTGGCTGCTAAGGGCTGGTTCTTTGAGTCGCCAAGGTGACACACTCCGTTCCAGGAAACGCTTATTATAGTCACTGAGTGGAGCCGAAGTGCCGTAATAAGCGTTTCTTTTTGCTACTCACGGCTATATAGCAATTTAAGGTACTGGCGCTACTCAAAGACACCCTACAATGGCGTCTCTCTCATTCGTTGTTCATTATTCCCTGTTCGCTGTTATTATTTAGCTCCAGGAAACGTCCAGGTCACTGAGCGGACCACGAAGTGCCCTAGACGTTTCTGTTTACTGTTCACTGATAACCGTTCACTGTTTCATGAATTTCTTCGCATAAATAAGAAATGTCCAGGAGTCGCCTTCCCGGACATTGGAAACTTAACGATTTCTTTACCTGAGGCCGAAAGGCCCATTCTTACTGGGCAGCAAAGTTGGTCCGGATCAGCAGGTTGTTGCGGGTGGCTTCGGCAAAGTCCATCGCCACGATGCCGTATCGGCCGGTAGGTGCCGTGTTGAAGTAGTCCGTCACCCGCGGGTTGATGTTGTTCGATACCGTGGGAATGTTGGGAATGCCAAAGATGCCCGGATAGTAGCCACTGGTGTAGTTGACAAACAGTCGGTTCTGGTCGCCGGTGCGGGCTTCGGTAAACAGGTTGGTGATGGCCGTCCACTTGGTGTTGTTGTTCGACACCTTGTACTGATCCTGCACTTTCAGGCTGGCCGCTGCCGTGTTGATCTCAAACGTCGTATTGTCCTGATAATTTACCGCATCGATGCCCTTGGGTGTATTCGTAGCCCCAAAGCGACGGTACAGTACAATTTTGCCCCGCACTGCGCTCAGGGTCGGAACGCCAGCACCCAGGTACCACTTGCTTGCATTTTTCTGCACGTAAGAATCGAAGGTAGCTTCAAACGTACGGTTGTTGCCCGAAGCTGTGTGCTCTTCCTTCACCGACATAATGATGGTTTCGGAAGGATTGCTCTGCAGAAAGGCCCAGCAGGCATTGAGCACGTCATCGAAGTTGATGTTCTGATACACAGCCCCGTGGTGAATGGTAAAGGCGTTGTTGTAATGACGGCAGCGGATATCCAGGAAGCGCACCCCGGCGTTCAACTGTTCGCCGATGGTCAGGTTCTGGCACTTGGCCGTTCCGGAAATGGACTCAAAGCGGGCACCCGAATCGTGGGTGCCGGGAATGGTCAGGCGGGTCAGTGACACCTGATCGCTGACGGAGCCCATCCAGTTGTTCAGCGAATACGTGGCAGCCGCCGCTACCGCCATGGCATCCGTCCGCAGAGCCGAAGCGTCAGTAGCGGGCTTCGGAGTCAGATATTCCTGCTTACAGGACGAAAATAACAGGGCCATTCCGCCGGCCAGGGGCAGCATTTTTTTCAAAAGGTTTTTCATGGGAATAGAGATTTAGGGGGATTTTAATGAGTAATGAGTAATGAGTAATGAGTAATGAGTAATGAGTAATGAGTAATGAATTACATAATTACTTTTTAAGTGGTTGATTATCAGTTCATCCGTAGCGCAGGCCTTAAGGCCTGCGCTACGGATGAACTGATAATCAATTTTCTAATATCCTTCGTTCTGCGTCAGGGTGCCTTTGCTCACGCGGATCTCATCGGGCGGGATGGGCCACACGTGGTGCACAGTGGGATTGAAGTTGCGCGGTTCGTAAATCACCCGGCCGTCGGCGTGGTGCAGCGGCTGGGCGTATACTTTCTGCGCGTCGCCCCAGCGAACCAGGTCCCAGTGGCGGTCGGTCCATTCGCCGGCAAACTCACAGCGCCGCTCCCGCTTCAGGTCGTCCATGGTAGCACCACTGATGGGCTTCAGACCCGCCCGCTCCCGGATGGCATTGATTTCCACGTCGGCGTTCTGTCCCTGCATCAGCTGAGCTTCGGCCTTCATCAGCAGCACGTCGGCGTAGCGCAGCAGCGGCACGTTGAGCGAAGTGGAAGGCTTGTCGCCGTTGGGATTGACGTAGGTGCCGATGGGGCTGGCATAACCGAACGGCTCCATATACTTGCGGAACTGGTAGCCGGTGCGGTTGCTGGAGCTGACGGTAAATTTGCCTTCGTTGAAAGTAGCCAGCTGGCCGAAGAACATAAACGTGTCGCCCTTTTTCAGAATGGTGGCTTCGCGGCGCTCATCGCCTTCCTGGTAGGTATCGTAGAGCTCTTTGGTCGGGTAATAATTGCCCCAGCCATTGTAGAAGCCCCAGCCCTTGTCTTCCAGACATACGCCCGGGAAAATGCAGCCGCGCGAAGTGTTGGTGGCGCTGGAAGTCACCGACCAGATGTATTCCTTCGACCAGTTGCTGGCTACCTTAAACACGTCTTCGTACTTCTGCAGCAGTTCGTGCTGGTTGCTGCCGATCACCATGTCGGCGTACTTCACGGCGTTGGCGTAATCCTTGGCGTAGAGGTAGGTCCGTGCCAGATAGGCCCAAGCGGCGGTTTTGTGCGCTCTTCCGTAGTTGCCTGGTTTCAACTGGGAAAAGAAAGGTAGCAGGTCGGCGGCTTTCTTCAGGTCTTCGGCAATGTAAGCGTAGTTTTCGGCTACGTTTTTTGCCCGGGGTACGTAGATGTTTTCCGGATTTTCCCGGTCCTGGATCGGGATGCCCGCCCGCTGGTCGCCGTAGCGGTAAGCCAGTTCCAGGTGCATTACCGCGTGGTTGAAGTAGGCTTCGCCCAGCAGGCGGTTTTTCAGCACTTCGTCGGTGATCTGCATTTTTGGTAGGTTGCGGATGGCGTCGTTGCACCGCTTCATCACCTGGTAGTGCTTGGACCAGATGTTCTTGGTGTCCGACTCGTTGCCGTCTACCTGAAAGTTCTTGATGCGTTCGGCGTTGGGACGGGGCTTGGTGCCAATGTCGTCGCTGGCGTTGTTATACCAGAAAAAGCCCCGGCCGTACATATCATCGTCGCTGTAGAGGTCATAGATGCTGTTGACGCCCGCAATGGCGTCTTCGGTAGTTTTCCAGAAGCTGGCCGAAGCGGGTGCCCCCTGCGGATCAACGTCCAGTTGTTTTTCGCAGGAGGTGCCCAGGAACAACGCGGCGGAAAGGGAGAGGTATCGGAGTGTATTTTTCATAAATTCTGTAAGCGGATAGGAATGTTGGATAATCAGATCAGCTGATCGTTTTAAAAGTTGACATCGATACCGAACATGTACACCCGGGAGAGCGGATACAGGCCCAGGTCCATCCCGAAGTTGTTCAATCCCACTTCGGGGTCCATGCCCGTGTATTTGGTGATGGTAAAGAGGTTTTGTCCGGTGAAGTACACCCGCGGGCGGATGCCCTTGAGCAGGTTCTGGGGCAGCGTATAACCCAGCGTTACGCTCTTCAGACGCAGGTAGTCGCCATTTTCGATGTAGAAGTCCGACACCCGGCCGAAGTTGTTGTTGGGATCGCGGTAAGAAAGCCGCGGCACGGTGGTATTGGGGTTGGCGGGTGTCCAGGCGTTTTTAATTTCGGCCAGCAGGTTATAACCGGGGAAACCCGCATTCAGACCGGTGTGGTTCACGCCATTGAACACCTTGTTGCCGCTCACGCCCTGGAAGAACAGGTTCAGGTCGAAGCCTTTGAATGACAGGTTGCCGTTCAGACTATAGGTCATTTTGGGAAAAACGCTGCCCAGAATCACCTGGTCTTTGCTGTCGATTACGCCGTCGCCGTTGGTATCCACAAATTTCAGGTCGCCCCCGCTGGCATTGGGCTGGTAGCGTTGTCCGTCTTTGTTGACGTAAGCCGCAGCCGCGTCATTGGAGGCAAACAAGCCGTCAGTCTGGTAACCGTAAAAGGCACCGAAGGGATCGTCCACCCGCACGATGTTGGCCAGGGGAAGACTGCGCACCCGGGGGCCCACTTCGTAAGCATTGGTGTTCTGGTACAGCTCCTTCACTTTATTTTGCAGGAAAGCTACGTTGCCGGTCACGTCAAACTGGAGAGCACCAGTCGTCTGCCGGTAAGTCAGGCCCAGTTCCAGTCCCCGGTTTTCCATATTTCCGGCATTGACGAACCGGCCACGGGGTACCCCGGCTACTCCCGGCAGGAATTCCCGGAGGAGCATCCGGGTATTGTTTTTCACGAACACATCTACACTGCCCACTAAGCGATTAGAGAAGAAACCGAAGTCCAGCCCGACGTTTTTCTGTTCGGAGCTTTCCCACCTCAGGTTGGGGTTCGACAGCTCCTGTTCGGCCAGACCGGAGACTACCACGGGTGTCTGTCCCAGCAGGGACTGAGTTTTCGACAGGGGTACGCTGAATTGATAAGGTCCCAGCACACCCAGGTTCCCGATGCGACCCCAACTGGCCCGCAGTTTCAGGTTGCTGATGAAATCCACCTTCTGGAAGAAGCTTTCCCGGCTGATGACCCAGCCTGCCGATACCGAAGGGTACCATTCCCAGCGGTTTTTGCTGACCAGCTTGGAAGTACCGTCACGGCGAACGGTGGCGGCCAGGATGTATTTCTGGTCGAAGGAATAGTTCAAACGGCCCAGGTACGACTCCAGGTTGGTTTCGTCGGCGTAGCCCGAAAATTTGCCCTGCTGGATGTCTTGAGTGGCGTTGCTCAGGTAACGCTGGTCCGGATTTTCGCTGTCGAAGCCGGTGGCCGTTACGCTGAAGCCTTCATTGTTCCAGTGTTCATAGGTATGTCCAACCAGTACACCCAGGCTATGGCGTTGCCCGAAAGTGCGGTCGTACTGCAGGGTCTGTTCGTTGAGCAACGACGTGAAGGTGCGGCTACCCTGGGTCAGTTCGTTGAAGTCGAAAATCTTGCCCGGCTCGGTGATCCGGCTGGTAAAGTTCTTCGTGTCGTCCTTGATGCGGGTATAGCCCCAGTTGCTCCGGAATTTCAGCCCATCGATGATTTCCCATTCCAGGTACGGGTTGATGAACAGGTTGGTGACCGGATTGCGGTTGTCCAGGCGAAGCAGATAGGCCACCGGGTTGATTACGTCGCCGTACGAACCGGCGTACTGTTCGGGCACCCCGCCGAATTTGCCGGAACCGTCCGGGCGGTAAATGGTGGCGTTGGGCGGATAGAAAACAGCGCCCAGAATGGCACCCGTATAGCCGCTGGTGGTATTGGCACCCTGGCCATTGTTGAGCGAAAAAGACAGGTTTTCGCCCAGGGTGACGCGTTTGTGCAATTGGTGAGAAGAGTTGAGACGGGCGGTAAAACGCTCCGAAAACGTGTTGAGCAGAATGCCTTCGTTTTTGCGATAACCACCCGAGAGGAAGAAATTAGACTTTTCGGAGCCGCCGCTCACCGAAGCCGACACGTTGTAGATTTTGCCGCTCCGGAAGATTTCGTCCATCCAGACGGTTTTGGTCGTGCGGGCATCCGGGAAAATGGCCGGATTGAAAGCCGGATCGGCAGGTAAGCCGGCATCCTGGCGCACGAAGTTGACCACGTCGGCAAACTCCGCTGCATTGAGGGCCTGCAACTTTTTGGCTACCTGCTGGAATCCCTGCTGGTACTGGGCACTCACCCGCATTTTGCCGGATAAACCCTTCTTGGTCGTGATCAGAATGACCCCGCCGGAAGCCCTTGCCCCGTAAATGGCCGCCGAAGCGTCTTTCAGTACCGACATCGACTCAATGTCCTGCGGGTCGATGGAGTTGATCGAACCGTTGAAAACCACGCCATCGACCACCAGGAGCGGGCTTTCGCTGTTGATTGAGCCAATGCCGCGGATGTTGACAGTGGGCTGGGCCGTTGGGTCGCCACCGTTGTTGATCACCGTCACGCCGGGCACCGTGCCCTGCAGCACTTCGGCGGAAGTATTGTAGTTGCGACTGCGAATTTCCTTGGTGGGCACTGAAGAAATGGCGCCTACCACTTCATTCCGGTTCTGCGTGCCGTAACCTACCACCACCAGTTCACCCAATGACTGAATATCGGGGGCCAGTGTCACGTCGATGGTACTGCAGCCGTTGACCGGCACCTCTTCCGTTGTGTAGCTGATGTAGGAGAAAACCAGCACGCTGTTCAGGTCGGGCACCTGAATGGAGTAGTCTCCGTTGGCGTCGGTGGCTGTACCGGTGGTCGTGCCTTTGACCAGAATGCTTACGCCCGGCAGCGGTTCTCCGGTTTTTAAGTCACTCACCTTGCCTTTGACTACTTCCTGCGGATTGACCGCCGAAATCTTCTGCCGTAGCGTAATATTTCCAGCCGCCGAAACGAAGCCTTCTACCTGGGTGCCTTTCAATATGGTCTGTAGTGCATCGGTCAGCGTCACCGATTGCAGTTTCAGGCTCACTTTTCGGTCGGGCAGCATGGCCGGGTTGATGGCCAGGCCTACCTGGTACTGGCTGGAAATTTCTTCCAAGGCCTGGATCAGGCTCAGGTTTTGCAGATGCAACGTCAGACGCTTTTGCTCCTTTACATCGGGGCGGGAATTGGATTTGGGTTGCTTGCGCGCGTGGATGCCTTCCTGGGCTATGGTCGGCTGTAAACCCAACCATAGTAAGCCGGCGGAAAGGAGCCACGCAAGGGGACTGGTAAGCGTTGTTTTCATCGTTTTGTGGGTATGATAAGCAAGGGTTAGAAAATAAGTCTCCCGGACTGTGTCGGATAAGGCACGGTCAACAGGTGATTGAAATGATTTGGTAAGGACGAGCTTTTAGGAAAGGTCGAAGAAGGTACAGAACCGAACGCTCATAGAAGTAGGGTTTAATGGTGAGATTCTGATTATTTCTTATGGAAGATGAAAGTCCTGCCTTTTTGGGTAAAGCCCAGGTTGAGCGACAGCGCCACCTGCTCTACTACTTCGGGCAGGGCATCCCGTTTCATATTGGCCGTAAAGCGCAGGGAAGCCAGCTCCGGAGTTTTCAACTGAATCGGCGTGTCGTAAATGCTGGCCAGTTGCTGGACTACATCCGCCAGCGGCGTGTTTCTGAACAGCAGGCGGCCATTGTACCAACTCAGGTAGTTTTCCGGCTGAGCAGCGTTGAGCCGCTGCATTTTCAGATGCTTCCACACGCCTACGTCGCCCCGCTGTAATACTACTTTCGTCCGCATCGTATCCTGCTGACTGGCGAAAGCGACCCTTCCTTCCCGCACGGCCACTGTTACGGAGGTGTCGTGCCGGTTTTCGCGCACGTTGAAAGCCGTGCCCAGCACGCGGATCGTGGTAGCTCCCGTCTGAATCACAAAAGGCTTGCGGGCATTTTTGGCTACCTCAAAAAAGGCTTCACCTTTCAGTTGTACTTTCCGTTCGGCTTGCGCGGTAAATTCGGCCGGGTATTCAATCCGGGAGGCTTCGTTCAGGCGGATGGTCGAGCCGTCGGGCATACTAAGCGTGGCGGTCTGGCCGGGAGCAGTGGTGTGCGTGAGGTAGCGAACGGGTTTGGGCACTCCGGAAGAACCTAGTCGGTACACGGCCAGACTCACGCCCGCAATCAGTACCAGCGAAGCGGCCACCCGGCTGAACCAGCGCCACCCATCACTGCCCGAAGACGGTAGTGGAAGGGGCGCTGTCTCCGCCGGCCTCCCGACTCCAATCCGATCCATAATGTTTTGTTCCATCCGTTGCGAAACCGACGGGGCCACCCGGTCCTTTTCCTCCGTTTCGCTTCCTGACCGGTACAACTGCTGAATGCCCGCCACGGCTTCTTCGTCGGCTACTTTTTCCAGCTCCCCTTGCGCTTCCGGAGAAGTACGAAGCAGAAGGAACAATTCTTCCGCTTCGGCGGCGCTGGCCTGACCGGCCAGAAATTTCTGAAGCAGTAGTGTAAAGGGCGAAAGGGTATTCAAGACAATGCTGTTTTATGACTAAGACCGGAGATGGGAAAAAATGCACGGCTCCCGAATGCTAAGTTTGTGCGAATTTTGGGGGCGGAACTTTACAAAAAAATAACACGGATTGTTTTTGCCGGAAGTCAAATTGGGTTAAAGAGGCAGGGCTGAGTAAGCAGAGTCAAAGCACAAAAAGGGCCGGCATCAGTACCAGCAGCAGCGAAAAATCGACCGAAGCCGAAAGGTCTTCGCGGAGAAACTTGGTGGCTTTGACCAGGTGATCGCTCACGGTGCTGCGCGAAATGCCCAGTTCGTGCGCTACTTCGTCGTAGCTCTTGCCCTGCAGGCGGCACAGGCGGAAAATCTGCTGGCGCTGGGGCGGCAGTTTGGCAATGGCCGTTTCTACCAGGGTTTCGTAAGCCGGGTATGCCTCTTCGTTGCCGTTTTCCTGCAGCAGGTGCAGCGAAAGAATGATCTCATTCCGTATGCTCTCTTCCCGGGCTGCCCGCGCAAACAGGTCCAGGATCTGGTTGCGGCACACGGTGTACATAAAAGCCTTCAGGTGTTGCACACCCTGCAGGTGAGAGCGCTTTTCCCAGATTTTCACGAAAGTGTCCTGTACGGCGTCCTGCGCCAGGTCGGGCGACTTCAGAAACCGCAGCGCATAGCGGTAAAGCCCGCGGTGATATTGTTCGTAGAGCCGACGGAAGGCTTGCTGACTACCGCCGTTCATGTCCGTAATGATCTGCCTTTCGTCGTCAGTAGAATCGTGCATAGAATAAGATTCACCGGTTACTGCTCAATGGATAAGGGAGAATAAGTGTTGCCTCCACGTAAGCGCTTTCGTTCGCAAACCTACTACCAATCGACTCGCAGTGCTGCTGCCCAAACGATTATGAAAGTGTTATTTTTCTGTTAGGCATTACTATAAAGTGACACAAAGATCTGAAACTGGTGTGGCTGGAATCACCCAATGAAGAACCGAGCTGGAAAGTGCCCCTGCTCCGGAGGAGTGGCCTGTTTATAGCGGAATAAAGCAATAAGCACCAAATGCTCTATCGGCACCGCCTACCGAAGCACCTGAAGCCAGCAACGTAGCAAGGATGGTTGTTCCACTCATTGTTACTCATTTACCACACATCAATTCACCAGACAGGCGGCTCCTCCGAAGCTATGAAAAGTGAGAAAAACTCCAATCGGATTCGTAAGAAAGGCTTTTAACCGACCTCCCGACAGACCCCATGCTAAATCTGCTCCTTAAAAAGCCGAAGCGGTCCTGCCGAATGAAAAGCCCGAATCCGGGGCTTTGTTTCAGGGCGCTTCGTTTTCTTATCATCGGAATTGCCTTAGATTTGTAGGATTTTGAGGCGGAGAAATGGAAAAAAGCCGTGAAGGCTGGCCTCTTTTCTGCCTGCTGATTTTTTACTACCAACGTCAAATTATACTTTCTTGCAACTCAGTAAATTAGAAGTAAAAGGTTTTAAAAGCTTCGGGGATAAGATTACCATTCATTTTGACCAGGGCATTACGGGTATCGTAGGGCCCAACGGCTGCGGAAAGTCCAACGTGGTCGATGCCATCCGCTGGGTGCTGGGTGAGCAGAAAACCCGGGCTTTGCGCTCCGACAAGATGGAGAATGTCATCTTCAACGGCACCAAATCGCGGAAGGCCCTCCAGATGGCCGAAGCTTCGCTGACGTTCAACAATACCCGCAACCTGCTGGCCACCGAATACTCCCAGGTCACCATTACCCGCAAATACTACCGCACCGGCGAAAGCGAATACCAGCTTAACGGCGTCACTTGCCGCCTCAAGGACATTACCAACCTGTTTCTGGACACCGGCATCGGTTCCGACAGCTATGCCATCATCGAACTCAAAATGGTGGACGACATCCTCAACGACAAGGACAATGCCCGCCGGGGCCTGTTTGAAGAAGCCGCGGGGGTGTCGAAGTTCAAGCTGCGCAAGAAGGAAACCCTGCGCAAGATGGAAGATACCGACCAGGACCTGGAGCGCGTGGAAGACCTGCTTTTTGAGATCACCAAGAACATGAAGGCGTTGGAAAAGCAGGCCAAACAGGCGCAGAACTACTACAAGCTCAAGCAGGAATACCGGCACTGGAGCGTGGAACTGGCCCGTAAAAGCGTACGCCACCAGAGCGAATCGTTCATCACGCTGGGCAAACAGATTGAGGCCGAATCGGAGCGTAAAAACCAGCTCAATACCCAGATGACGCAGAAGGAGGCAGAACTGGAAGCGGAAAAGGCCGATCTGATTAACAAGGAAAAATTGCTTTCAACCCGGCAGAAAGCCTTCAACGAACATATAGCCCGCATCCGGCAGTACGAAAGCGAACGGAAGATCAAGCACGAACGGCTGCATTTTCTCAACGACCGCAGCGCCACGCTCCGGCAGCAACTGGCGAAGGATGAGGAAAGCAGGCAACAGGTAAAGAAGACCCTGGAAACGTTGCACCTGGAGAAGAGCAGCGCGGAAAAGCGGCTGGCCGAAGCCAAAGCCGAACTGCAGGAATGGCAACTGAGCCACGAACGGGAGAAAAATCGTACGCAGGCACTGCAGCAGGAGATCAATACGATTAATCAGACGTACCGCAAATGCCAGGACGAAGCCTATCAGTTGAGGAAGGCCGTAGAAATCAAGCAGGTGCAGCTGTCGGCCCTGCGGCAGGAACTGGAGAAAACCGCTGCCAACACTTCGGAGCAAACCGCCAACCTGTCGGCCTTCGACGAAAAGCTGCAACAGGTATCGGCCCTGCTCGACAATAAAATCCGTGAACTGGCCACCCTGCGCGAAAACGCCGAAGTGCAGCAGGAAAACCTGCAGGAACTGGTTGCCGACATCGAAGCCATCCGCGAAGAACAGGCCCAGGCTTCGCGCCAACTGGATGCCCGACAAAATGAATACAACCTGACCAAAGCGATGGTCGACAGCCTGGAGGGTTTTCCGGAAGCCATTCAGTTTCTGAAAACCAAGGGCTGGTCCAGGAATTTTCCCCTGCTATCCGACATCCTGACCTGTCCGCAGGAATACAAAGTAGCCGTAGAAAGCTTCCTGGAACCCATTATCAACTATTACGTTGTCGAAAACGAAGACCAGGCCCTGGAAGCGGTGGCCCTGCTCGACGTGGCGAAAAAAGGCCGGGCGCATTTCTTTGTGCTTGACAAACTGCCCGGTGATCTGCAGACGACCACCACTGACCGCGCTCCCGAAGGCCTTACCGCCGTACTGGAGCTCATCGAATGCGATCCGCACTACCAGCCCCTGATCAATCATTTGCTCCGCAACGTGTACGTGACCGAAAACGGAACCGCCAGAGGAGCCGCTGGTAAGGTAGTGGTCTATAAGGACGGGAAACTGATCCGGCACCCGCACAGCCTTTCGGGCGGTTCGGCCGGGCTGTTCCAGGGCAAGCGCATCGGGCAGGTGCGAAACCTGGAAAAGCTGGCCGAACAACTGAAGGCACTCAGTATGCAGACGACGGAAATCAAAGCCCGGCTGGAAATTGCCCAGGAACGAAAAACCCGCGAAACGGCCAAAATGACCGATCTGAATGCCCGCGTGCAGGTATTGCAGAAAGAAGTAAGCCAGCTGGGGCAGGAACACGTGCAGGTAAAAACCCGGCAGGAACAGTTTGCCCAGAGCCTGAAAAATATGGCCCTGCGTCACGAAGACATGCAGGCCAACATGGAAATACTGTTGGAAGAACTGGCCGAACAACAACCGCAGGCGGAGCAGAAAGGTCGGGAACTGAAGGAAATGGAAGCCCGCATCAACGACCTCAATCGCGACCTGCAGCTACAGAACGAACGGACGGCGCAGCAGTCGGCGGCTTTCAACCAGGCCAACGTCTTGTTTTTTCAACAGCAAAACCGCGTCAGCGGGTTGGAGCAGGAAATCCGGTTCAAACAAAGTACGCTGGAAGAGGGCGAAAACCGGATCAAGCGCAATGCCGAAGAACTTCAGAAAGCCGAAGCCGACGTGCTGCAACTGATGCTCACCAGCGACGTGAACGACGATGAGCTGTCGGCGATGTACACGGAGAAGGAGGGCATCGAAGCGGGCGTGAACGAAGCGGAAAAAGCCTACTATACCAGCCGGGGCCAGATCGACAAGCTGGAGAAGGAAATCCGTGAAGTGCAGCGCCAACGCGAAAGTACCGACGCCCTGGTAGCCACCCTGCAGGAAAAACGCAACGATACCAAACTCAGCCTCAGTGCCACCAAGGAACGCCTGGCCATTGAGTTCAACGTGGATCTGGACGAAATTATGGGTGAAGAGAGTCTGGAAACCGTGACAATTCCCGAAAATGAATTGCGCGATAAGGTGCAAAACCTGAAAAAACGGCTCGACGAATACGGTCCCATCAACCCGATGGCTATGGAGGCTTACGAAGAAATCAAAGGGCGTTACGATTTCATCCAGGCCCAGAAAAAAGACCTGACCGATGCCAAGAATGCCCTGCTGCAAACCATTTCGGAAATTGATGCCGTTGCCAAAGAAACGTTCCTGAAGGCCTTTACCCAGATCCGGGAAAACTTCATCCACGTGTTCCGTTCCCTGTTTTCCGAAGAAGACACCTGCGATCTGGTACTGAGCGATCCGCAGAATCCGCTCGATTCGGACATCGAAATCATGGCCAAACCCAAGGGCAAGCGCCCGCTGACCATCAACCAGCTTTCGGGCGGGGAAAAGACGCTCACGGCCACTTCCCTGCTGTTTGCCATCTACCTGCTCAAGCCCGCTCCCTTCTGCATCTTCGACGAAGTAGACGCCCCGCTCGACGACGCCAATATCGACAAGTTCAACAACATTATCCGCAAATTTTCCGATCAGTCGCAGTTCATCATCGTGACGCACAACAAGCGCACCATGTCCACTACCGACGTGATTTACGGCATTACCATGATCGAACCCGGCGTGTCGCGCGTGGTGCCGGTAGACCTGCGGGCCTTGAATTAGTGGTCAGTAAGTAATGAACAATGATGAATAGTGAGTAATGAAAAAAGGTGGCGTAACTGAAATAGCCCAAAGCCAGGCAGGGTGATAATGAACAGTTGTCTGCGGGCTTACTGCCCATGCACTACAAATTGTAAACCTACACGTAACAAATGGATCTACGGCTATTGGTTTTACGGACAAGTGACCCAAAAAGACTTGCTGACTTTTATAGTTTGCTCGGGCTGATATTTGATTACCACAAGCACGAAAATTCACCATTTCATTATTCCGCAACCATTGGACATACTATTCTGGAAATTTATCCCTTTACTAAAAGCCAAACGGAAGCAGACAAAAATCTGCGTTTGGGTTTTGGCATCGATTACTTCGACCAAACCATCTTGACACTCAAACAATGGAAAGTTCCATTTTTATTAGAGCCCTCACAAACTGAATTTGGTTTTATGGCCATTGTCACTGACCCGGACGAACGAAAAATAGAACTTTATAAAAAATAAGTTGAGATGTTAGGCAAGAACTGTAACGTAAAGTAAAGACGAGTGGATAATGATTGTTCAGCCGGTTGTCAAAGTAATAAAGGAAACTGAACCAACCCGAAGTTGCATCAGCTGATCTGCACCCAGTGGGCGTTGTCGACGTACTGCGTAGCAGTGAGGGCTTCCAGGCTTTGTTCGCCGTTTTGTCCCCAGCGGCGGAACTCTACCAGCGACAAGGGGCCCCGGTACTTTTTGTCGGATATAATTTCCAGCATAGTCGGCTGGGAGCGCTCATTGATCTGCAGGTAATCGTAAAATTTATCGCCTCTTTTGAACTGACACAAGCCGTTGATCCGCGGACGGGTTTTTACGTCGTCGAAAAATAGCTGGAGCTGGCGCAGGTCCTTGGGCTTCGTCGGTTTTTTAGGCTTGCCAGGGGTGGTCATTTCGCATTGGGCTACGGAAAATAGGGATGCTGACATCCGGTTCTACTCTCTTCAGCATCAAAGGTTTTCAATTGCCGTAAAAATACGCATTTGAAATCAAATGGATTCGGACAAAAGCAGCCCCTCAGGACTCGGTGGGGTCTACCTGCTGAGACGCTTCAATGATCTGCTGCAGTTGCTTTTCTTCCAGTGGTTTTACCAGATAGCCGGCCAGCGGGTAACGGGCGGCCTTTTGCTGGTCAAGTGGATTGTTGGATGAAGTGAGCAAAAACACCCGGGCATCTTTCTTTACCAGCTCCGGTATCTCCATGAGCATATCCAGAAATTCAAAACCATTCAAACCAGGCATGTCAATATCCAGCAGCAGCAGATCGGGCAATCGCTGATTGAAACGGGGCTGCAGACAGTTGGCTTTCATAAACTTCAGGGCTTCCATCGGGTCTTCGTACAGAAGTACATTGGTCGCCAGGCGGTGTTTTTTCACCCATTGATTATTTACGAAGTTGACCAGCGGATCGTCATCCAGCAAAAGCACGCTCTGGTAGTAGGGCATGGATTGAAGTTTAAATGAACGAGAGGCAAGATAAGAAAAAAACGGGCGCATCATCAAGGACGCTCAGGCCAGCGTGCGAAAAATTTATACCTTTTAAATTTACAATCGCGTCTGTCGCCCGGAAAGAGAAAACTTTCTTTCGCCGGATGCCCGAATCCGTAAAAACTGCCTGCCGTGTCAATACCCATCTTTTTCAGGACCAGGGAGCCGCTGATACATCCGGGCACTGACGCGGAAAAATCCTGTTGAAAGCATAAAATATTTTATACCTTTGCTGCCGGGAAATTGGGTATGTTCATTTCCTGATCATCTTACACACCACGTATGCCAGGGCCTGAACCTCATTCAATCCTTCTGAAAACAGCTAGCAGATAGATCTATTGTATGCCCGATTCCCGTACGCAAACCCATTTACAGCTCACTTCCCACGGATTGTCCGATCTGGATAGCCTGGCAGACCGCATTATTGATTTTGCCGGAGAGTTGAAAGTGTGGTTGCTGGAAGGAGAGATGGGAGCCGGAAAAACCACCCTGGCCCAGGCAATTTGCCGTCGGCTGGGGGTGAGCGGATCGGTGCAGAGTCCTACCTACGCACTGGTGAATGAATACGAAGGACAGGGCGGGCACCTTATTTATCACTTCGATTTTTACCGGATCAAGGATGAAACGGAAGCGATGGATATGGGCGTAGAAGAATACTTCGATTCGGGCAATCATTGCCTGGTAGAATGGCCTTCCCGGATTCCTTCCCTCATTCCCAACGAACATCTGACAATCTCCATTCTTCTTACCAACCCTCATCAAAGAATTTTACAACTGAGCAGACATGGGCAGTAGCGAACAGAACAAATCCAGGTTGGAGTTGGCCCAACAGCGAGCCTTGTATCCACAGGAGTCGCTTCTTGCGGTAAAAAAAGGCAAGAACAGCCTCTTTATCGGGCTTCCTAAGGAGGTGTCCTCTCAGGAAAACCGCATTTGTCTCACCCCGGAGTCGGTTGATATTCTGGTTCGCAACGGGCACGAGGTGGTGGTCGAAGCCGGTGCCGGTGACGCCTCCAACTTCCCCGACAAAAGTTACAGTGACGCCGGTGCTACCATTGCCTATTCCTCACAGGAAGTATACAATGCCAATATCATTCTCAAAGTTGACCCGCCCAGCCGCAAGGAAATCGAGTTATTCAAACCCAACAAAACGCTGATCTCCGCGCTACCGATGGCCAAACTGTCGCAGGAGTACCTGAAGGCCCTGAACGAAAAAAAGGTCACCGCCATTGCCTTTGAATTGATCCAGGACAAAGTAGGCGGCATGCCCGTAGTGCGGGCCATGAGTGAAATTGCCGGCAGTACGGTCATGCTCATTGCCGCCGAATACCTCAGCAGCGTGAACAACGGACGGGGCGTTATCCTGGGCGGAATCACCGGGGTGCCACCCACGAAGGTGGTCATTCTGGGCTCGGGCACTGTAGCCGAATACGCTGCCCGCACGGCCCTTGGGTTGGGTGCCGAAATCAAGATTTTTGATAAAAACATTTACAAGCTCCGCCGGATCAAGTATGCCATCGGACAGCAGGCTTATACCTCTACCATCGACACGCCTACCCTGAGCGAAGCCATCAGCCGGGCCGATGTGGTGATCGGAGCCATCCGGGCCGAAGATGGCATCAGCCCCTGTGTAGTTACTGAGGAGATGGTGTCGGCCATGCAAAACAATGCGGTGATTATCGACGTGAGCATCGACCAGGGCGGCTGTTTCGAAACTTCGGAAATTACCACCCATAAAGACCCCACTTTCAAAAAGTACGGCGTCATCCACTATTGCGTGCCCAACATTGCTTCCCGCGTGGCACGTACTGCCAGCACGGCCTTCAGCCATATTTTCACTCCTTTCCTGCTCCAGACCGGTGCCCTTGGCGGGATTGAAGAAATGGTGTTTTCCAATAAATGGTTTATGAAAGGCGTATACAGCTACAAAGGCAGCCTGACCAATGCCCCCATTGCCCGTAAATTTGATATGCCTTACAAAGACCTCAATCTTTTTATGGCAGCCCGGTTATGAAGTATTTCCCTGGTTTTGTTTAACTTGTTGCGCTAAGGTTCTATTAATGAATAAATTACCATTTTTAGCCTAACAAAACCGAGAATGATACGTTTTTAAAATAACCTGAGGTAACAAAAGATTCAGCCCGTCTTTTGTAATGAGGGCCTGATCCATTGTTCCCCTATGCTGATCTCCCGTTTTTGGGTAGATTGGCTTGCTGCGCACGGTACCCGATTTGTAGGGTGATGCCCGTATTTTCTACCCACCCGGTTTTCTCACCGATTGCCAAAGGTTTGAGTAAATTTTTGGTAAAAATCATGACTTGAGTTTCAGATGCGAAGCAAAGCATTTGCCTGATTTCCAATGACAAAAGCGAATAATTTAAGTTTTGATGCTGTGGGTGTTGTTTATTAGATTTAAAATCATTTTTATTGAACAAATTCAAGTCCCTGGGTGGACGATCAGATAAGTGTCGGGTTGCGTAAACAAATGTGTCTTAAGGCCTAAAAACGTTTCCAAATGAAAAAGCATATCATTTCTGCCGTTATGATGGCAGTTCTTGGGCTCTATCCTATCCTGGGGTTTGCGCAAAAGGTGGATGAAAATATAAAACAGGCCGAGAAAATAGCCAGGAAGGGTGATAAACACTTCAAAAACGAAAATTATTTCCAGGCATTGGAGGAATACCAGCAGGCTTTGAAACTGGATTCCAATAATGTGCGTGCCCTCACCAATGGCGGGGTTGCCAACCTTATGTTGTATGCCAGTCCGCTAGCAGTCACTTATCTGAAAAGAGCCTACGCGCTCAATCCCCAATTCGACCAGCAAATGCATTACTGGCTGGGCCGCGCCTACCACCTGACCCACCAACCTGATCAGGCCATCAATGAATACCTGGAATATATGAAACTCCTGCCCGTGGGGGATGCGCGGCGGCAGGAGATCGGCAAACTGTTGTCGGAGGCCCGTTTTCTCAAAATATATATGGATAATTCTTCCGAAATTTTGGTACAGAACCTGGGCGATAATGTAAACAGCAAGTATTATGAATACAGCCCTATCCTGACCGAAGACGGAAAAAGTATGATTTTTACTTCCCGGCGCACTGAAGAAGGCGATACCAAGGGCACGTCTAAAAATGGTGAGTTTGAGCGGATGTTCAGTGCCAAAAAGTTTTTCGACGGATCATGGAGCAAATCTGAGCCAGTCAAACAGCATAGCGCCAGCAAGAAAAAGCACATTTCGGGTGTCCAGTTGTTTGATAATGATCAGAAGCTACTGGTGTACAATTCATCGAAATTTGGTTCCTTACTGGCGGCTGAAAGAAACGGCGACGGCTGGTCGGAGCCTGTGGCACTTAATAAACACATCAATACCAGCGATTACGAATCCAGTGGCTTTGTCAATAGCCGCGATTCAACGATTTACTTCTCTTCCAGCCGGGGTTCCAAAGACGGCAATCTGGATCTGTTTGTCTCTCGCAAAGAAGCCGACGGCAAATGGGGCGAACCCCAGCGACTACCCGGTTCGATCAATACGGATTACGATGAAGAGGCTCCTTTTTTGAGTAAAGATGGCCTTTATCTTTACTTCAGTTCGCGCGGGCACGATGGCATGGGGGGATATGATGTATATCGTTGCCGCTACAATCCGGGGAACCGCTCCTGGTCCAGACCTATCAACCTGGGCTACCCCATCAATTCGGCGGCCGACGACATCTATTACGTTACGGATGATTCCACCGGGATTGGTTTCCTGAGCTCCAGCCGGATGGGCACCTTAGGCAGGACGGATATCTACCGGGTAAAACCCCTGGAGTCGGTGCTGATCAATGGATACGTCACGCATAAAGCCACTAAAAAGCCGCTTCCGGGTTATGCTATTCAGCTGACGTCCCTGGTAAGCAAGGAAATAGGTTCATCTACGACGTTGACCGGAAGGGAAGGCCAGTATAATGTGAAGGCACGTTCTAAAAACCGCTATCGCCTGGACATCATCAGTAAGGGTGAGGTAGTGCTGAGCGATGAACTGGAAATCCCCCTGGTAGATCGGGAGAACGTGAAAATCATCCGTGACTATGAGATCGATGCGCCGCTACCACCCGCTCCGGAGGTGGCCAAGCGCCTGACGGTAGAAAACCTGAACCTGATGAGAATTACCTATCAGGAGTTCGATACCTTACTGATCAACGGTACAGTCAGGAGCGATTCGCAGGCCCTGGCAGGAGCGCAGGTGCAACTCCGTGAAGAGTCGTCGGCTACTCCGCTGTACACTACCACCACCGATAGCCGGGGAAATTATCGGTTTGGCTTTATTCCGGGCAAGCAGGAAGATTACGTGGTGGAAATTCAGCAGCCTGGTTACCAGTTGGCCAGCGTAGTAGTATTGTATACACCCGAAAATACCAAATCGAAAGTGACCAGTTCGCAATTCAAAAACGTAAACGTGGTCGATTTGAGTACGCTGATGGTTCCCATCACACTGGGTGCCAAGAGTGTGTTGGGTGGCGTGTATTTCGACTTCAATGACACCAGACTGAAACCGGAGAGTTCGGTCTCCCTCGATCGCCTGTATACCTTCCTCAGCGAAAATCCGACCATCCGGATGGAAATTGGTGGGCACGCCGACAACGTGGGTACCAGTTACGTCAACCGGGTATTTTCGCAGAAAAGAGCCCAGGCAGTAGTGAATTATCTGGTGGACAAAGGCATCGAAAAAGGTCGCCTCAGTTCCAAAGGGTACGGTGAAGATGCTCCGCTGACTACCAATGCCAGCGAATTGAACGGACGTGACGTAAACCGGCGCATCGAAATGAAAATAACCGGCATTTAAGGCCTGGTCTGAATCAGACAAAGTTTCCTGATGCCCTGTCGTTAGGCAGTACTATTTCGGCTACCTGGCGTTTGCGCCCGAACCGATCCCTTTTTGTTCAGCGTTAGCTGTTGCCATTCCTTTTGAGGCCAATCCCGGGTAACCAGATTGGCCTTCTTTTTTTAACGTATTTACTGAGTAAATCAAATCTGTCTTTTCTCCTCTCCTTACTTCAGCACCAACGCAGTCAATGTTTCGGCAGTCAAATATTAAGATTCTGTCTGTGAGTAGTTTAGTGGCAATTTTTAATCAGAAGTCACATTAGCATGGTAATATAAATTTATTGATATTTTATTTGACATTTCTTTAATAAGATTGTTCAATCCTCTTACAGTTAATTACTTAGCCAAAAGCAGGAAGAACATAAAATGAAGAAGCAAACTTACGTGTGCGGGTGCCTACTGGGTATAGCACTCTTTCTTTCTTTAACGCATTCAGCTAAAAGTCAGTCAGTTAAAGTTGATTTTAAGAAAGTGAAGCAACTTACCCGGCAAGGGAAAAGCCTTCTAAAAAGAGAAAACTACAGGGAAGCCATTCAGTTTTACCAACAGGTGCTTGCCCTGGATTCTACCAATACCAGGGCATTGCTTTACGCCGGAATTTGTAAAATGCATCTGCACGACAATGCCCAGTCTCTCAGTTATTTGCAGAAAGCTTACCAACTGGCACCCGAAATGCATCCTTTCATACATTTTCTGTTGGGTAGGGCTTACCACATTAACATGCAATATGATCTGGCGGTAATCCATTATTTTAAATATCACCAGACCCTAAACTGGCTGGCTGGCGATAAACCCGAAGTGGAGCGGCTCATCAAGCAGGCCAGGGTAGGGAAGAAGTACCAGGCCGAGCCGACTGATCATTACGCAGAAAACCTGGGAATGGGCGTCAATAGTCCCTATTCTGATCACAGTGCCGTACTCACCGGAGACCGTAAAAGCATTGTGTTTACCTCTACCCGAACGGAAACGGTCAGTCCGAAAGAGATCCGTAAAACCGGCGATGCCTATGAACACACCTACACTGCCAGCCGGTTTTTTGACGGCTCCTGGGGCAATCCCCAGTTGATCGCCCCGCTGAACCGATCGGGTAAGCACGTATCGAACAGTATGCTGTTCAACGACGACCAGCACCTGATTCTGTACAATTCAGAAAAGTCCGGTTCCCTGCTGATGGCCGAAAAAACGGGTAATGGATGGACCCAACCAAAGCCTCTGACCAAGTCGACGTATACGCGGCAGTACGAATCCAATGCCTGCGTTTCCAAGAACGGAAAGGTGATGTATTTTGCTTCCAGCCGGGGTTCCCGCAATGGCGATCTCAACCTGTTTTACTGCCGTCTGCAACCCGATAGCGCATGGTCCGACCCGATAGCCATGCCCGCTTACGTCAATTCGGAAGAAGACGAAGATGCCCCCTTTCTGTCGGACGATGGCCTGACGCTCTTCTTCAGTTCCAAAGGACACGAAAACATGGGCGGGTTTGATATTTTCAGGACAACCTACAATCCGACGGCGGGGCTTTGGTCGAAGCCGGTAAATCTGGGTTATCCGACCAACACCCCGGAAGATGATATCTACTTCTTTACCAACGATTCCACGCACGTCAGCTACCTGAGTTCCAACCGCACAGGCGGCTTCGGAGAGGAAGACATTTTCAATCTCAGACCGCTCGAAGAAGTAATGGTGCGGGGCCTGATGACGACTCCCGCCGGTGAAATGCCCCTGCCGGGCGTGGACGTGGTTTTCGTATCGCAGAAAAACAAAGAGCTGGGGGCCGTTACCGCCTCCGGACCCAACGGCGTTTTCGGCACCAAACTTCGTTGCCGGCACCGGTACGACGTATACATTTATCACAATGGCACGCTTCTGAAAACCGATGAACTGCACATTCCGCTGACCAACCGGGAAAACCAATTATTGATCAAGGATTACGAACTGGATTTACCGACTGGGCAGCGGAACAAGTCGTTGCCGAAGCTGGAAATCAATAACCGGAGGCTGGTAAAAGTCAGTTACCAGGAATTTGATTCGCTGATCGTCAGTGGTGTCGTAACGAATGAAAAGCTGGCCCTCAGCCAGGCGATGGTACGCATCCGGCGGGAAGCGGATTCTACGTATACCGCCAGCGCCCGCACCGATGGCAACGGGTATTACCGACTGGCATTTGTGCCGGGCAAAAGGGAGAATTACGTGGTAGAAATTGCGACGGCCGGTTATCCGCTCACTAACATTGCCATTGTATACGCCGAAAGGGATTTCCGCAAAATGGAAGAAGATGTCCGGAGCAAAAATGTGAACTTCATTGCTTTACACGCCGAACTCAGCAAGCCCCTGCCTGGTCAGTCTTTCGTGCTGGGAGGGCTCTATTTTGAAACCAAAAACGGTGGCTGGAAGTCGGAAAGCGAAGTGGTATTGGAACAACTGGCGGCCTTTCTGAAAGAAAACCCGCGCATGGTGATTGAGATCGGGGGCTACACCGACAGCCAGGGCAAATCGGGCGAAAACCGCATCTTTGCCCAGCGCTGGACGGCGATGGTGATGAACTACCTTACGGAGAAAGGAATAGAGAAAAAGCGGCTGGTGCTTCGTTCTTACGGAGAATCGCACCCGATTGCCCCCAACGACGTAGAATTGAACGGCCGGGATGTCAACCGGCGAATCGTAATTAAAATACTGGAAAACAAAGAATAAGCTGTCTGATCAGTGCACCCGTCTTTTCCCGGAACCGGCTCTTTTCGGGCCAGTCAGCGCTGACGGGTAGAAGCCATGCGTGAAAAGGTCTTTTTCTGTGCGCTCTGAGCAGAAAAAGACCTTTTTTCTTGGAAAAAGAGGGGCAGAAGATTTTATGATAAATAAAATAAGCAGGGGAAAGTGTGGTTCGGAAAATATTCCTGATGAAGTCTGAACCACCGATCAACTTAATCCATTGATATGCGTATGAACCAGTTGGCCCCGGGCAAACGCTTGCCCTGCCTTTGATGAAATCCCATGAAGACGTACCATTGCACCTGCGGCAATATTTTATATTTTGAAAACTCCCTCTGCCTTTCCTGTCACCGGGAAGTAGGCTGGTGTCCCGTTTGCCAGGGCATGCACGCCATGGGACCCCAGGCATCGGGAGGTTACACGTGCAGCAATCCCCGGTGCGGGGCTTTGCTCACCAAATGCTACAATTACGCTCACCACGACGTTTGCAACCGGATGGTAGCTGTGGTGCCCGGGGCGTCACTGGAAGGCCACCTGTGCGACTATTGCCGCTTCAACGAAACCATCCCGGATCTGTCGGTGAGCGGCAACATAGAGAAGTGGTATCGGCTGGAAGTAGCCAAAAGGCGACTGCTCTACAACCTGGATCTGTTGAACCTGCCTTATGGCACGGCCGCAGAGGGCTTTGAATTGCCGCTTTCCTTTGATTTCAAGGCCGACGTATTGGCGGATGAGGTCTGGAAAACGATGGGCAATGAAGAGCGCGTGTATACCGGACATGCCAACGGCAAAATCACCATCAACATCCGGGAGGCCGACCCGGTGGAGCGCGAAAAGCAGCGCATCGACTTCGGGGAATCGCACCGCACCCTGATCGGGCATTTCCGCCACGAAATCGGGCATTATTACTGGCAATTGCTGGTGCAGGGCAAATGTGAGGCCGCCTTCAAAGCCGTATTCGGTGACCACGAAAACCCTACGTATGGCCAGGCATTGGAGCAGTACTACCGGAATGGTCCCCAACCCAACTGGCAGGCTTCCTACATCAGTGCCTACGCCACGATGCATCCCTGGGAAGATTTTGCCGAAACCTGGGGCGCTTACCTGGATATGGTGAGTGTACTTGACACCGCCGAAAATACCAGCTTTTTGTGGCAGCAGGAAGAAGAAAAGCAACAAAGCCGGCAACTGGACGCTATGTTGCGGCTTTACCGGCAGATTGGGATGAAGGTGAACGAAATCAACCGGGAACTGGGACTGGTGGACCTGGTGCCTGAAGTGTTTTCGCCTGCCGTGGTGCAGAAGATGCGTTTTATTCACCAGCTGGTGCAGCATGCCCACAAAAACGTCCGCAATTCGGTCAAGGCCGCGTAACCGATAGCCTTATTTCATCTTTGATCGTTTCACCAGATAGGCGTAAAGCACCTGATCGAAACCCTTGGCAATATCCGCTTCAATGAAGTCAATCCGGTATTGACCGCAACGGAGCTTCAGGTCGTGGTAAAACTTCTGCAGGTATTCGCGGTAGTAGTCGCGGATCTGCGAAGGCTGAACCCGCACTTTTTCGTGCGTTTCCAGGTCGATGAATTCGTAGGGACGGTCTTCAAATTCAAAATCCTCTTCGGTTTTCTTGTCGGTAACGTGGAAAAGCAGCACTTCGTGCTGGTTGTGCTTGAGGTGCTGCAGGGCCGAAAAGAGCTTCTCTGACTGAGCCACCTGATCGAACATATCGCTGAAGATGACAACCAGCGAACGTTTGTGGATCTGCTCGGCTACCTGGTGGATCACGTCCGCCACGGCAGTACGGCGCATCGGTTTGGCCTGGCCCAGCAGGTTTTCCAGTTGCAGGAGAATTTTATGAATGTGCGAAGGCGTGGATTTGACCGGCGTCTGCAATTCGATCTGATCGGAAAAGGTGCACAGGCTCACGGCATCCTTCTGCTTTTGCAGCATGTAGGCCAGACAAGCCGCCGCCATCACGCTGAAAGTAATCTTACCCGCATCTTTTTCCGGGTAATACATAGAGGAGGACGTATCGATCAGGAGGTGGCAGCGCAGGTTGGTCTCTTCTTCGTAGCGTTTGGTATACAGGCGGTCGGTTTTGGCAAAGACCTTCCAGTCGATGTAGCGGGTACTTTCGCCGGTATTGTAGAGCCGGTGTTCGGCAAATTCTACCGAAAAACCGTGAAAAGGCGATTTGTGCAAGCCCGTAATGAAACCTTCTACCAATTGTTTTGACAAGAATTCAATGTTGCCAAACTCCCTGATCTTTCCTAAATCCATAGATTGCTGTTTGCTTGAGCGCGATGTGGTAGCGAGCCAGATGAGCTTCATTCCCGTGCATCAAACGCATAAAAAGGAAAGATAGCATAATATCGGAATAAAAAACGCCCCGCCTGATAGAAGCGGGGCGATAATAAACCGCCAAGTGAATGAAGCTAATTATTCAGTGGTCAACAGTTTGGTCTCCAGTTCCTGATTGTTGCGCCGCATATCTTCCTGGGTGGCTTCCAGTTCTTCCATGTTCTGTCTGAGTTCCTCTTCCTGCGCCCGGAGTTGCTCAGTTTGCGCCTTGAATTGTTCCAGCAGTTCCTTGGTTTTTTCGTTGGTCATCACGCTGGCAATGGTAGAAGCGACAAATTCGCCGATCTTTTCAATAAATTCCACCTGATAAGGTTCGTATTTCACAAAGCTGGCAAACTCAATCACGGCCTGCACCTTTTCGTTGTACATCATCGGCACAATCAGCAGGCACTTGGGCGTAGCATCGCCCAGGCCGGATGTAATGGACGTATAACCTCCCGGAATTTCGGTGAGCAGAATGGTTTGCGCTTCCAGGTAAGCTTGTCCCACCATTCCCTGACCAATTTCTATTCTCTTGTTCAGATATTTTTTGCGGTTAAAAGCGTAACAGGCCGCCATATCCAGGTAAGGCTGCCCACCTTCTTCTTTCACGATAAAAAGACTGCCCTGCTGCGCCTTCAGGTACTTGACCAGGAATATCAGGGCCTGATTGGACAACGTAGCCAGGTCCTGCTGGTAGTTGCGGATGAGTTCCGAAAACTGGGCGATGCCATCGCTGCTCCATTTCCGCTTCTCTTCTTCTATTTTTACCCGTTTCATCTGGTCCCGCATTTTCACCAGTGCCCCGGCCAGGTTGTCCTGATTGCGCGCACGGATATCATCATGCAGGCCTTCCCAATCCACGTTGTATTCGCCATTGGCTACGTGATTGATAAACTCCGCCGCCTTTTTCGAGTTGTTGATGTAGCTTTCTACCAGCTCATACTCATTGCGGATCAGTATGGGAGTGCCCGGATCGAAGTTGTACTTGCGGTTGTTTTGTTCCAGCTCAATAAACAAATCCTTGCGGTTCTTTTTGCTTTGTTGCAGTTTATACACCACGAAGCCCATAGTCGGTACGCTGATGAGCAGCAAGGCAATCATGGCCCACACGCTACCGGAAGAGGCAGCGTGAAAATCAAGTTGTGCCTGCTGATTAAGTTCGGCTTCGTAGGCCGTCAGCTTTTTATAAAAACCCTGATAGGCTTTCCAGGCATGGAATCCCTTGTCCTGGCTGATCATCGCTGCGTATTGTTGCGTGCTATCTACTTCAATAGCGGTGATGATCTGGTTACAAAAATCAGCGTAAGAAGCCATTTCTTTGCGGAGTTGCCGAAATTCACTCAAGTCGTAATCCTGTTCTTTCAGCAATACTTCCAGGGTATCGAAAGTGGGTTGGGTTGACTGAAGGGCCAATTGGTAGTGGCCGAAATGATTTTTGTCTTTGGTAATGGCATAACCCCTCAATCCCAGGTCAATGGCCTGCAGGTTATTAAGAATGGCAGCGGCTTTAAGCAGCGTCAGTTCGGAACGATCTTTTACTTCCGTCGTCTGCATCACCACCTGGCGGTTGTGTACTACCAATCCGGTACTGAGGCAGATGAGCACTACCACCAGGGTGATAGAGGCTACAATCAAATTGTTTGAAATAAGGCGTTTCATAATGCTTTCTTCTGTGGTTATGGGCTCATTACCAGGATAAAAGAGCTTTATAAATATCGTTTTTCCCATCAGAAAGCCCAAATGCTGTGTATTGCAGTGGCTCCGCTGCAATTGCCAGAATGCACTTGGGATTCGCTTTTTTGATCTTTTCTATTTGATTCCCTCAATACAACATACACAGGGCAAAGCTGATCACACTGGCAGAAAGTAGCGCAGAGATCAGGACAGAAGGATCTGTGATGAGCAATTGATTGTTTTAAAGTTGATTATATGAAATGTGATCACCTTTGCCGCGCAGGAAGAAACGAAAATGGCTATAAACTAAAAGGTGTATGAAAACTTGGAAAATGGGCTGTACAGGGAAGAGGAGGCAACATAAAGCGACTGTCATTGCGCTTGGGTCTGCAAACAAAAACGCCCCGGAAATCCCAGGGCGCATTTGTAAACCTAACCAAACAAACCTAAAACAATGAACAATGGGTAATGACTTTTAGCTTTCAGTAGTCAGCCTTCAGCGATGAGCTTTTGGATGAGCCATTTATGATAAAATGAGCTGATAACACATCCGGCTTATATCATATTCAGTAAACAGTAAACAGTAAACAGTAAACAGTAAACAAATTCTTTATTAATCAGCACATTGGCACATCAACTCATCAACTTCCTCAGTCCTTGATGCCTGCAACCCCGGCTTCGTTGATTGAAATGGCTTCCGGACGGATGTTGACGCGCTCCAGACTCAGGTTGTTGAGGGCATTGGCCGAAACGCCTTCAATATTGGGCTGCGTAAGCCGGACGGCTTCGTCATAAAACAGAACAATGACGGGTGCCTCTTCCAGCACAATTTTCTCCATCTGGTGGTACAACTCATAGCGACGCGACAGGTCTGTTTCTTCCCTGGCCTGCTCGTACAGGTGGTCAAAATCAGCATTCTGGAAGTTGGTCTTATTGGGCCCGTAGGGCAGGTCGTGCTTGCTGTAGAACATCGACAGATAATTTTCCGCATCCGGGTAGTCACCGGTCCATAGGCCACGGAAGAAGTTTGCCTGCCCGTTGTCCACCATTTCCTGGTGCGTCGTAAAAGGATTGATCTCAAAAGTAACCTCAATGCCCAGGGCGGCCCATTGCTGCCGCAGGTATTCGCACCGCTCCTTTTGAGGCGGATTGATGTAAAGCGTCAGTTCAGGAAAGTCCTTTCCTTCCGGGTATCCGGCCTCTGCCAGTAATTGCCGGGCTTTTTCCAGATTGAAATCGTATCCGCTCACTTTGGTGGTATCGAAGGCCGGCAGGGCGTTGGGAGCCAGTCCCTCAACCCCCGGCTGACCCAGGTTATTTTGCAGGAAAGCAACCATTTTCTGCCGGTCAATTGCGTAGTTGAGCGCCTGGCGTACCCGCTTGTCGAGCAGGGGATGGTTTTGCTGCTCGTATTTGGCCGGATCCAGTTGAATACCCAGGTACTCAGTGCTCAGAAAGGTGGACTTCTGTACGTTGAATTTATGGGCTATGGTTTCTTTGACGGAGCCATCCGTGTTCAGAATTTCTTCACGTGCGCTCTCCTCCAGACCAGACAGAAAGGAAAGCTTTCCCTGTGCAAAATGTCGGAAGGCCTCTTTTTTGTCCGGAATAAAAGATACCTGTACTCCATCCAGGTAGGGCAGCTGACGGTTCTGTTCGTCGCGTCGCCAGTAGTGCGGGTTTCTAACCAAAACCAGGTCATTTCCTTCTTCCCAGGACTTGAAAACGAAGGGTCCGGTACCCACCGGATGGCTGCTGAAATCGTGCCCGTACATGGCTACGGCTTCCTGGGGAATCACGTAGGTATAGGGCATGGCCAGTATTTCCAGGAAAGGAGCAAAGGGCTTCTGCAAGCGGATTTTCAGGGTGTGGCGGCCTACTGCCTCAAAACACCGGGGATCAATCCGGCCCCTGGACGTACGCAATACCTTATCGGTAAAGATCCAGGCACCGGTACTGCGGGTCCGGGGATCGATGATGCGTCGGAAGGTATACACAAAGTCCTGGGCATTTACTTCCCGGCCCTTGCCGTCTGCAAATGCCTTGTGGTCGTGAAAATGGACCCCTTTCCGGAGTTGGATGGTATATGTACGGCCATCGGGAGAGAGGCTCCACGATTCGGCCAGCGCCGGAATCACCCGCAGGTTGGCATCCAACTCAAAAAGCCCATTGTACAGCTGATTGGCCGCCCAGACGTTGGCCTGGTTGCGGGCAAAGGCTGGGTCGAGCGAACTGAGTCCTTCAGCCTGGTTGTAGCGAAATATTTTCTTGCCCTGGGAAAGGCCTGCCGTCAGGTACTGCTCACCGGTATTTCCTGCGCACGCAGCCATCATCCACCCGGCAGCAATCAATAAAAGAGTAGAAGCTTTCCCCATAGTCAGTATAGCTGGACTTGAAACGATCATTCTGTTTTGCCCCTGTGTGCAAAAACTACTCGATAAAGTTCAGCCGAAATTCAAATAAATCAAATTCGTCTTTGAAAGGTTCAGTTTTTTGGTGTGCCTGATTGGCTCAAAAACCATGCGGCCGGAGACCCTTTTTGATCCTTTCAATCGTTATCATACATTTGCCTGAATACGGCCTGGATACCCGATCGGTGCGTATAGCGGGCATTAGAGAAGGAGTCAAAGGGCGTTTACCGAAAAGCCTGGCTTCCAGCTGAAACATTCCCCGGAATGCGTCCGGATGTTGTTGGAAAGACCATCAAAATCCTACATAGTAACAACGCAGCAGAAAAATTGCCGGAAGATTTTTTGTCTGCCGTCCGAAGCGCTGAAAAACGGTAAATAAACCCCGAACCAGCTTGGCAGAAGTGCAGGAACCGGAACCGACGGCGGATGTCCTTCCGGTGAGGCAAAGAAAAAAGCGAGCAGGAAGATGGCAAGAAAGTAAAAGGGATTGCCCGAAAAAACTTAGTTTTGCCCCGTCGGTTTGTTATTGAAAAAGCAATAAGTGATATTTGATATTCGCAAAGAGTGTTTGTAACCAGATTTTTCAAATGGGTAAAGTCATAGCGATTGCTAACCAAAAGGGTGGAGTGGGAAAAACCACAACTACCATTAATCTGGCGGCCAGTCTGGCCGCTTTAGAATTCAAAACCCTTATCGTAGACGCCGATCCGCAAGCCAATTCTACGTCAGGGTTAGGTTTCAATCCTAAAGAAATAGAAAACAGTATCTACGAATGCATGGTAGATGGCGTACAGGCCAAAGACATCATCATTTCTTCCGACCTGGACAACCTGGATCTGCTGCCGTCTCACATTGATCTGGTGGGTGCTGAAATTGAGATGATCAACCTCAAGAACCGGGAAGAGAAGATGAAGGAAGCCCTGCGGGAAATCAAGGACAAGTACGACTTCATTATTGTAGACTGTTCTCCTTCCCTGGGTCTGATTACCATCAACAGTTTGACGGCCTCTGACTCCGTGATTATCCCGGTACAATGTGAGTACTTCGCCCTCGAAGGTTTGGGCAAGCTGCTCAACACCATTAAGATCATTCAGTCCCGGCTGAATACCAACCTGGAAATCGAAGGCATCCTGCTGACCATGTACGATTTGCGGGTACGGCTTTCCAACCAGGTAGTCAATGAGGTCACCACGCACTTCCAGCAGATGGTTTTCAATACCATCATCCCGCGCAACGTGCGTCTGAGCGAATCGCCCAGCTTCGGTATTCCGGTCATCGCGCACGATGCCGACAGCAAAGGAGCCATCAGTTACCTCAACCTGGCCCGTGAAATCCTGGTCAAAAACGGATTGGCTCAACCGACCTGATCAACTGATACAATTGTAAAAATGTAAAATTGAAACAAGGGGGCATTTGATGGAAAATGCTTCCGTTTTTCAATCACCCAATAAAAAATGATGGATAGTAGCAATAATAAACTTTCTAAGAAGAGAAATGCTTTGGGCAGGGGACTGGGTGCGTTGCTACAGGATTCTGAAGTGGTGAACAACGATCACATCACACCGCCGCTGGAATCTTACAGCGCGATGAACGAGATAGACATCAACTCCATCGAAGTAAACCCTTTCCAGCCGCGTGCTTATTTCGATGTCGATGCCTTGAATGAACTGGCCGAATCCATCCGGGTTCAGGGCATCATTCAGCCCATTACGGTAAGGCAACTGAACCGGGACCAGTACCAGTTGATTTCCGGTGAAAGAAGGCTGCAAGCCTCCAAGATTGCCGGTCTGAAATCCATTCCCGCCTACGTCAGGCTGGCCAACGACCAGCAGATGCTGGAAATGGCCCTGATCGAGAACATTCAGCGGGAAAACCTCAATGCCATTGAAATTGCCCTGAGCTATCAGCGTCTCATCACGGAGTGTAGCCTGAAGCAGGAAGAACTGGGCGACCGCGTAGGAAAAAACCGCACCACCGTCAATAATTACATTCGCCTGCTTAAACTGCCGCCCGCCATCCAGGCCGCCCTGCGCGATAACAAGATCAGCATGGGACACGCCCGGGCCATCATCAACATCGAGAACATTGAAACCAAGCTGGCCATCTTCAAGAAAATCATTGAGGAAGACTGGTCGGTGCGGAAAGTGGAGGAAGTGGTGAGGCAACTGGCTACCGGCAACGACCGCGAACTGCAAAGGGAGCGCAAAGTGTCGGCCTTCAATCCGGAACTCAATCACGTGCAGTCCCGGCTGTCTTCGTATTTTGGCACGAAAATCGCCATCAAGAGCGATGAAAAAAACAAGGGAGAAATCAAGATACCGTTCGCTTCCGAAGAAGACCTGAATCGGATCCTGGATCTGCTGAAGTTGTAATGCCCCTATATGAATAAGTGCAAAAGAACTTTTCTGGCCTGCGGTCTGCTGATGGGGTGCTGGCTGCCGGTTGTTGCCCAGGACCAGCCGGGTGTAACGCCCGCCACCCCTGCCGATTCCCTGATCCAGGCTCCGGAAGTCAGAACCCAGGTACAGACCGGGCTGGACACCCTTCTGATACCGTCCCGGCCTAAGCATTCCCCCCGCAAAGCCCTGCTGCTTTCCCTGGCGTTGCCGGGCATGGGCCAGATCTACAACCGGAGCTACTGGAAACTGCCATTGATTTACGGGGGCTTCGGTGCCCTGGGCTACTTCCTGATCGATAACAACAATAAATATCAGGAATATGCCGAAGCGTATCTAAAAAAGTTAAGTAATCCCAATGAACCTGTGCCGGTAGGTAAATACACCAACTTGCCGGACGCCGCGCGTTATCGGGCTGGCCGGGATTTCTACCGCCGCAACTTCGAACTGACCATTATTCTGACGGCGGCGCTGTGGGCACTCAATATGATCGATGCCAACGTAGACGCTCACATGAAAGGCTTCGACCTGAGCGACGATATTTCGCTGCACATCCGGCCCAGTTCGCCGGGTATCACTCCCTATCCCACGGCTGGTCTTTCGCTGGTGCTCACCTGGAAGTAAGCCCTGACCAGGATATTTGAATACAACCCAATCCCTTACATCCCTCCGCCAAAGTTTTGATTATTGGTATCCACCTGCTTAACTTACGGATTCTTTTGTTTTCACACCTTAAATCAAATTCTTTTCATGCGCATACTCCTGCTGGGCTATGGAAAAATGGGAAAAGTGATCGAACGCATTGCCTTGGAGCGTGGACACACCATTGCCGCCCGGATTGATGCCGATAACCAGGACGAACTGGTCAGAATCGGTCAGTCAGCACCCGCCGATCGCCCGGACGTAGCCATTGAGTTCAGCCAACCCGATTCTGCTTATTCCAATCTGAGTTTCTGCCTGGTGCACGGCATTCCCGTGGTGTGCGGTACCACCGGCTGGCTGGAGCTTAAACCCCAGATTGAGCACATGGCCCGGGAGAAGGGTGGGCAGTTTTTCTACGCATCCAACTACAGCATCGGAGTCAATCTGTTTTTCAAACTCAACAAATTGCTGGCCGGTTGGATGAATGCGTATCCGCAATACGAAGTTTCCATTACGGAAATTCATCATACGGAAAAGAAAGACGCACCCAGCGGCACTGCCATCACCCTGGCCGAAGGTTTGCTGGCTGGATTGTCTCGAAAGTCTGCCTGGAAGGGAGATGAACACCTGAATAGACCAGATACCACTCCGGCAGAGGTGGCTATCCATTCTGTCCGGGAGAATAAAGTACCTGGCACCCATACCGTTCGGTACGAGTCGCCCGTTGATAAAATCGAGATCATTCACACGGCCCATAGCCGGGAAGGATTTGCTTTGGGAGCCGTCACGGCGGCAGAGTGGCTGTACCGCCAGAAGCAAGCCGGACACAGTGGCGCTTTCGGTATGGATGAGCTGCTGGATGAGATCGGTGAACAGTTAACAGTGAATAGAATAGTAAACAGTAAGTAACGAATAAAATAAGATAAAAAATTAATAATTAGCATATTAGCACCGCATCGGCGGACTGATTAGCACATTAGCACATCACCCCATTAGCACATTAGCACATTCTTTTATAAACAATTAATGGCCGACGAACATCAACCCGGAGGCTGACTGGAAAATGAATTTACTGAAGACCAAAAGCGCATCCAAGAGCGGCTCATCCACTCATAAGTCTAAAACCCGTGAGTGGATCGACTCCATTGTTTTTGCGGTCGTAGCGGCCACTCTGATCCGCTGGTTGTTGCTCGAAGCTTTTACCATTCCGACGCCTTCGATGGAGAAGAGTTTGCTGGTGGGCGATTTTCTGTTTGTGAGCAAGGTGCATTACGGCACGCGTACTCCCAAAACGCCCCTGCAGATTCCGCTGACCCACCAGAAAATCTGGGGCACGGACATACCCTCTTATCTGGACTGGATTCAACTGCCGCAGTACCGCCTGCCAGGTCTGACCAAGGTAAAAAACAACGATGTCGTGGTGTTCAATTACCCACCCCGCGAATACACGTACGCCGGCATGCAGCCCGACTACCCGACGGACCTGAAAACCAATTACATCAAACGCTGCATCGGTATTCCCGGTGATGTAGTGGAAGTGCGGGACTTGCAGGTGTACGTAAACGGAAAGGCCGCCGAAAATCCCGATGGGATTCAGTTTCGCTACTTTATGGAAACGAACGTATCGGTCAATGAGCGCACTTTTCGCAAGTATGCCATTACCGACGTACAGTCACGGACAGAGATGTACAATGATTCGATTCCGGTGTCGGGATACGAAATCAAGACCACGCCGGCTACGGCTGCTGAACTCAAGAAGTTGTCTTTTGTAAAAAGCATTACGGTACTGAAAAAGAAAAAAGGTGTAACCGACACCAGTTCGCCCGTGTATCCCAATTCGGTAGCCACGCCCAATCAGCCCGTGTTCGACTGGAACGAAGACTGGTACGGTCCGATCACGGTGCCCAAAAAAGGGATGAAGATTGTACTGGATTCTCAGAATGTAGCGATGTATCACGAAATGATCGCGAAGTACGAAGGCAACGAGAAGGTGACCGTGAAGGACAACCAACTGCTCATCGACGGCAAAGTACAGAGCGATTATACTTTCAAGCAGGACTATTACTTTATGATGGGCGATAACCGCCACAACTCCTACGATTCCCGCTTCTGGGGCTTCGTACCCGAAGACCACATTGTAGGTAAGGCATTTATTATCTGGCTTTCCATCGATCCCCAAGGCGGCTTTACCGACAAAATCCGCTGGAACCGGCTATTCCGCCTGATTCATTAGGAGTAAGACGAGACGGCTGGCAAAGCGTATATTCAACATGGCTGTTTATGGATGGCCAATTTGAGAAGTAAAATCCCCGCTGATTGATCAGCAGGGATTTTACTTTTAGCGTATTTACAAAAATTGAGCGTTTGAGTTCTCAGAAATCATCCTTCTTTTCTTCGGGCTGCGGCTTCTTTTCGGGTTGCTTTTGTTCAGTCGTTTCTTCGGTTTCTTCCTTCTTCTTGCGGCTTTTCTTTTCTTTCGGCTTGTCCGGCCAGTCTTCCACTTCGCACACGCATCGGAAACCGAGCCAGTCACTGGGATACTGGTAGGTAGTGGTATAATTGACCTGGTTGTAAGAGTTGGGCTTTTTCCAGTTCCATCCTTTGGCTACTCCCTTTTCCAACACCATTTCTGATATATTGCTCAGGGCATACAGGGCTTTTTCGTTGGCAACCGGATAAGGCTGGGCCAGGAGGGAAGAATTGCTTTTGGCCTTGGGGACGTAAAAGTCTTTTTCAAATTTAGTCAGGGCGTATTCCCATTCGGCCTGCGTAGGCAAGCGGTATCGGATGCGTCGGTAGTATTTCTCCCGCTCCTTTTCCGTCGGACTGGTGGCGTACATGCTCATCACGGCGTAGGTGCGCCACTGGCAATAGGTTTCAGCCAGCCGGTAGTGCAAATTCACGACCGGATGCCGGATGGTGGCCGGTTTCCGAAGGTACGGCCCCATTCCTTCTTTCGACCAGGATACGGGCGTTTCTGAATCAATAATGAGAGAGTCGTTTTCAAATACGGCCGGACACCGGTTGGGATAAATCAGGGAATCTCTCTCCACGCCGTATAAAGGCAACGTGTCGATGATTTCGCCAAAGCACTTCATGTTGAAGCGAAGCACTTTGCGCATCCAGTATTCGTACTCCAGGTAGTTGACGTTTTCGGTGGGGCGCTGATCAATAAAGATGGAGTCTCTCAACCAGATGGTGCCCGGAGGAGGGATTCGCTGCTTTTTCTTAACCAGGCTTCCGGATGAAAGCAGCAGAGAAGTAAACAACAAAGCCAGCGAAAAGAACAGTTGTTTCATGGGTTTCAGTAACATTCGGATTCAGATGTGTATAAAAAGGTCAGGAAAGGACTTTGACTCTTCTTACAGTCAGACTGACTCCCTCCTGTGATATCACTTCGACGGTAGCGCCCTGCTCGATGTAGTCGCCGCGGGTAGCGGCATCGTAAATCTGACCGTTGATGAGCACTTTTCCACTGGGGCGCAGTACCGTGTAGCTGGTGCCCTGCAGGCCTATCAGCGGTTCGGTCAGGAAAGTAGAGGTATAGCCCTGTTCGCTCCGTTGTTCGCTCTGCAAAGTCAGCCGACGAAAAGCCCGGCTCTGCAGCAGTTGGTTACCGCCCAGAATCAGCAGAAAGAGAGCCCCAAAAAAGCCGAACAGCACGGCCACGGAGGCGTTGAATAGTTTGGAAGTATCGACGGGGGAAAAGTCGAACGCGTCGTTGTTGACCATAAGCAGAATGAGGGAGCCGAAAGTAAGCACCAGCCCTGATATGCCGGCGATGCCAAAACCCGGAATGACGAATATCTCAGCGGCCAGCAGCCCGACACCTACCAGAAAAAGCAAAATTTCCCAGTTGGCGGCCAGGCCGTGCAGATAGTACGGCACCAGATACAGAATGAGTGCCACAGCGGCGGCCAGAATGGGAAAGCCTACGCCCGGCGTTTGCAGTTCAAAGTACAGCCCGCCAATGATGATGAGAATGAGGATGCCGCTGATGAACGGATTGAGAAAGAAGGAAATGACTTTTTCGGTTGCCGGCAGCTCGTAGCGGATCAGTGTGTGGTCCTTGATCCCGTTGCGTTGCAGAATTTCCTGGATCGAATTGACCTGCGCTTCGCAAAAACCAAAGCGGATGGCTTCCGACGTAGTCATCGTAATCACCTGTCCTTCGCGACGAACGGCGGACAGCGTGCTGTCGAGCGGAAGCTTTTCGTCTACCATGGCTTCGGCGATCTTGGGATTGCGTTTGTTGGCTTCGGCCGTAGCGCGCATCATGGATCGCATATACGACTGGTACTTGTCGGGAGCCGCCTGCCCGGTACCGTTGACCACCGTGGCCGCTCCAATGCTGGCGCCCGGTGCCATGTAAATGCTGTCGCAGGCGATGGAGATGAGTGCCCCTGCCGAAGCAGCATTCTTGTCGATAAACATGAAGATGGGCTTGGGGTATTCCAGCAGCCGCTTGCGGATGGTATCGGCATTGTCGAGGGCACCGCCGTAGGTGTCTAGGTCCAGCACGATGTAATCGGCCTTTTGGGCCGTCGCTTCGTTGAGCGCCAGCTTGACGTATCGCTCCGTGCGGGGGTCAATCTCCGCGTGGATTTCCATCAGAAAAACCCTGGCTTTTTGCGACCAGCCGGTCACGGAAAGGAGCAGCAGGAAGAAAAGAAGTGTGTATCTGGACATTGGTTCGTTGATTGAATGAGGGGAAGGCCCGGCTTACAAGTATAAGCAAAATCGACCAGCAAGATAATCCATTTTGATAAAGTACCCCGTTTGTAATCCTCAAATGCGCCCGTTCATGTATTTTTGCCCGAACCAACGCCGATTCTTTGTCCCGTTCCCTTGTACCTCAGTACGCTTTTGCCTTCAGTGGTCAGATCTGGAACCTGGCGCTGGATGACGGCAACGGCTGGCTGGTAGCCGAAATCCGCGATGCCGACACCCGTCGGGTCAGTTTCTCCACCATTGATCTGCAGAAAAATGCGCTGCTGTGGAAAGACCTTTCGCCCGACCCTACCTGGTGGATGGGCCTGGTCGGCGTATATAATGGGGTGCTCCTCCTGCACCGGTATGCCGACAGTCAGCGTCCGGAAACCAGTGGCATCCTGGCAATCGACGTGGCTACCGAAAGTACGCGCTGGAAGCACACCGACTGGGCCTTTCTTCATACCGACGGACACAGCGTTGCACTTCACCAAACCGGAGCGGACCAGTTGCCGGTTTACCAGAAAGTAGACATCCACAGTGGCGAAGTCATCAGCGCCGGGCCAATGCCTCCTGTGCTGGAGCCGCTACGCCCGCCCAGCAATGTGCGGTATCCGTGGCACTACACCGAAGAAAGTCCTTACTTCCAGCCCATTGCCCTTTTCCTGGGCCGACAACTGGGAATAAACCCGGTAAAGGCCTTCGATTACGCGGAATTCCAAGGTTTGATAGTGGTTTCTTATTACCTTTGCGAACCTCATTCGCCCCTGACCAACCGGATTGTGGTGTTGGATGAACAGGCAAAAGTACTGCTTCACGAAACCATCGCCACGCAACTGACCGGCATCGGGCTGGATACATTTTTTATCCGGAAATCAAGCCTCATTTGGGTGCGGGAAAAAAAAGAATTGTTGAGTTATCGATTCATTTAAAAATAGGAACCTGGGTCTCTTCGTTGAGAAAGCGGATTCATTAAGCATATAAAATCTTTTATCTACTCCCTTAAATCGTTGTGTTAGTGAGAATGAAACCAAGCACCATTTTTACCTTCTTCCTTGTATTGATCGGTTTGTCTCAGGGTGCCTTGGCCAGTAGCGCTACGCCGAAGGACTCCATCGGGATCGAAAAGAAGGGCAACAAAATTCTCATTCTCCATCGCGTAGAACCCGGACAGACCCTTTCTTCCATTGCCCGCCAGTACCGAACCACGCTTACGGATATGAAAGCCGAAAATCCGGAGGTGCAAGCCCTGCAGCCGGGGCAGGTAGTCAAAGTGCCCTACGTGGCTCCCCCATCCGGTGCAGTGGCCGGCAATGCCCCAGCGCCGCCAGCTTCCACGCCTGGATTTCACACCGTAGCGGTGGGAGAGTCTCTGTTTGGCATTGCCAGAACCCACCAGGTGACGGTAGCCGATTTGCAGAAATGGAACGGATTAACCGATAATAACATCAAAGTGGGCGATCAGTTGGCCGTAACGGCGGCCGCAGCCCAAACCAAAGCCTCCAGCCGACCAGCCGATACGACAGCGGCCTCAGCAGTTGGTACACCTGCCCAGGCGGCCACGCCTTCCACTGAAACCGCTTCCGGACGCAAAACCCATACGGTAGCTCCCGGGCAGACGCTCAACGCGGTTTCGCGGCTGTATAAGGTTACTCTGAATGAGCTGCGTCAGTGGAACAACCTGAGTTCGGATAACCTGACAGTAGGGCAGGAACTAATCGTAGCTGGTAATCCGTCGGTAGCGGCTACGTACAATACCGAAGAATCGTCGGCTACCGAAGAGCCGGTTGCGAAAGTGGCCAAAGAGGTGGAGCCGGAGAAGACGGTAGCGCCGAAAACGGAAGAGCCCGCACCCAGAGCTGCTCCCAAAGAAGAGGCTAAATCGCCAGAAATGACGGGCGGAAAAGTGGTTCCCCCGGCTGGTGGCTACCAGAAAACCACAGAAACCGGACTGGCAGAATTGATTGATGGTACCCAGAACAACGAAAAATACCTGGCCCTGCACCGGACGGCACCCGTAGGAACAATTATTCAGGTAAAGAACTTGATGAACGATTTGAGTGTTTTCGTGAAAGTGATCGGCCGATTGCCCGATACCGGTGCCAACGATAAGCTGGTGGTGAAGATATCCAACAAGGCCTACGAACGGCTGGCTGCGGTGGATAAAAAGTTCAGGGTAGAGATTTCGTACATTCCCTGAGTGCTCTTCACCGCGGCGCAGAGGCAGCCGTTAGGGCTGGTTATCCGTAGAATGTACCTGTATATCCGCGTTGCTTATTTACAACCGGTCACTTAGCTATCAACCAAGCCTATGAACACCTCCCACCCCGATGATTTTCCCAAAAGACAGGAGCCTGCTCCGCTGCTGAAAAAGCTGTGGCTGGGATTATTCATTCTTATGTATCCCATCATCGTCACCTTCTCTCTGCTTTTTACGGGGCTCCTGCTGGTCTTTTCCACCTTGTCGAAGGTCATTTCTAAAATAGTGGAGTGGCTGACACCCCGCAAAACGCCGGCGGCCCCTGCCCATTCCGGGATGGTGAGCCGGGAAACCGAAGGAACCGCTGCTACACCGGTTGAATAAATGCGCTTGTTTTGAAAGAGCTGAAAGAATTTCTGGACAGGAAAGTAGAACAGTATAATTCTCCCGATTTTATTCCCCATGATCCCATCTCCATTCCTCATCGGTTCAGTCGCCGGCAGGACAGAGAAATTATGGGCTTTTGGGCCGCCATTCTGGCCTGGGGGCAGCGCAAAACCATTATCAATAAGGCCAGCGAACTGATTTCGCTGATGGACGGCGCTCCCTACGACTTCATCCGGCACCATACTGACCAGGACCTGAAGCGATTCCTGTCGTTCCGGCACCGAACCTTCAACGCAACGGATGCCCTGTATTTCCTGGCTTTTTTCCGGCATTACTATACCCGTTTTGATTCCCTCGAAGATGCCTTTCTGCTGCCTGATCCGGACGTGCCGAACGTAGAAGCCGGATTACGCCGCTTTCACGACTTGTTTTTCAGTCTAGAAGATTATCCCGAACGCACCCGCAAGCACATTTCCACGCCCGCCCGGAATTCGGCCTGCAAACGGATCAATATGTTTTTGCGGTGGATGGTCCGGCGGGATGACCAAGGCGTGGATTTCGGGATTTGGCAAAGGATCAAACCTTCCCAACTCATTTGTCCCTGCGATGTACACGTAGATCGGGTAGCCAGGAAACTGGGCCTGATTCAAAGGAAGCAGACCGACTGGCTGACGGCCATTGAGTTGACCGATGCGCTCAGACAAATGGATGCGGAAGACCCGGTCAAATACGATTTTGCGCTCTTTGGATTGGGCGTAGAAAAAGAACTATAAGATTATTCTGTTTGACGAATAACTTTTGTACCTTTTAAGAGTTCGGTCAAATAATTGCGGACCATCAACCAAATAAATTGGAAATAGAATTGTCTCTTTGCGGGTAAAACCTTACAAGCATTGAATAATCCGTTCCCGGAGAAACGACTTTTCCATTTGCGCTTTAACAAGTATAATTTAGTACCTTTAAAAGACTGCCCGATTCAAATCAGATTTCTGTCTTTTTTCTGAATGAAGTGGACCGATGAATTTTGATCTAATTGGTTTTTATCTGTCCCAAATAGGTTTAGACAGGAACGAGTAATAATAGAATGAGCCGGATGCCGTACGGTATTGGGTAAAAAAATGGATTTATGTTACTTAAAAACTGAGTTAACGTATTTCAAAAATGAAAATTACTTTTTTGAACCAGCACATTCCGATCTTAAGATTATTTACTCTCCACGAACACAGGCAACTGGGCAGACCAGCCTGGAACGTAATCCCATTAAAAAACAAATTAAAAGAAACCGTGGCGGTGAGCGATTTAGCAGAAAACCAGCCTGAAAGAGCGTAAACGTCATGGTAGACATACAAAAACTGACCATACTGCTGGTAGAAGACAATCCCGGCGATGCCCTGCTGATCAGGCATTTAATCAAGAAGGTCAAATTGCTGGAAGTAGAACTGTTGGTAGCCGTATGCCTGGCCGATGCGTTTGCCTATCTGGACGCTTCGGCCCGCAAAGAAATTTCCGGTATTGACCTGATCCTGCTCGACCTGCAGTTGCCCGATTCGGATGAAAATCAAACCTTCGCCCGGATGCGGGACAAGACCCACTCTATTCCGGTCATTGTTCTTTCCAATATAAAAGACGAACACCTTTCTTTACAGGCCATTAAGGAAGGAGCCCAGGATTATCTGCTGAAAGGAGAAATCGACAGCAAGTTGTTGAAAAAGTCGATCTGGTACGCGATTGAGCGCAATAACCTGTTCCAGGAACGACTGCTGGTCACCCAGGAGTTGAGGGCCCACGAAGCCCTGCTCAAGCTGATTACCCGTATCTCCACCACTTTTATCAACCTTTCTTCGGAGCAGATCGATGACTCCATCAATCATACCCTGGGAATGGTAGGCAGTTTCCTGGAAGCAGACCACGCGTTTATTGTGGAAATGAACGGACGGGAATCGCTTCGTCACTCCTACGAATGGATGGCCCCCGTGGCCGACAAGCCGCTGGTAGTCGTTTCGCACGCTGTTACTTCTGGCGGGGCGGCGGCCATGGCGATGGTGCAGAACCAGCCGGTTGCTCCTTTGCAACTGGGCTTGCAGAAGCACCATTGGGTGATGGAGGAGGTTCGTAAAAACGGTGTGTTCAGCTTGAATACGCTGGATGAACTTCCCCTCGACGACCACGATTTACGGGACGCCATGCAGAGTAGCCACGTTGAATCTCTCCTGCTGGTAGCCATTTATTACGAAAAAAAGCTGGCGGCCCTTTTTGGCCTGGCTTCCCGGCAGGCTTTCAAACTGTGGAACGAAGAGACCATTTCACTGCTCAACCCCAGCGGGGAAATTTTTTATCGGGCCATCAAGAAAAAGCAGGCGGAAGAAACGGTCAAGGAAAGCGAAAAGAAGTACCGTACCCTGGTTGAAAACATGAACGAAGGCCTGGTACACATCGATGCCGAAGGAAAGATCCAGTTTGTCAACGACCGGGTCGTGCAGATGCTGGGGTATTCGTCGGAAGAGCTGGTGGGAAGCTACGTAGTCAACTCCCTGCTGTTTGATGAAGGAGACCGTGCTTTTTTGGCCAAAAGACTGCGGGTAAGCCGGGACAATGATCTGTTGCAACAGTACGAACTCCCGATGCGCACCAAGAGCAACAACTGGGTCTGGATGCTGGTCAATGGCCACGCGGTGCTCAATAGCAAGGGCGAAATCATGGGTACTATGGCTACGCTGGTAGACATTACCGACCGCAAAAAGACCGAAGAAAAACTGCAGCGCGTCAACCAGGAGTTGAAAACCTTTATCTACCGCGCTTCTCACGACCTCCGGGGACCCCTGGCTTCAGTATTGGGGCTTACCAACCTGGCGCAGATGCAGATCCAGGATGTTGAAGCCCTCAAGTTTTTCGACTACATCCGCACCAGCGTTTTCAAGCTGGACAAAACCCTCAAAGCGCTTACCGACGTTGCCAGTATCACCCAACTGGCCGAAGATTTTACCGAAATAGATTTCCATCAGCTGGTAGATGACGTAATCGGTAACGTGGTATCCAACAGCGGCATTGAAACGCAGGTAGAAAAAAGCCTGGTGGTTCACCAGCCCATGCGGTTTATGAGCGGTCAGCAGCCACTCCGTTACGTATTTGAGAACCTGATCGATAACTCAGTGAAGTACCGTAAACAAACGCGTGATTTAAAGCTGAGTGTCAAAGTACACGTCTACGAAAAGCACGCCGAAATTGAATTATCCGACAATGGAATGGGCATCCCTTCCGCTTTGCAAAGCCGGGTTTTTGACATGTTTTTTCGGGGCAATGCCAACTCTACGGGTTCCGGGCTGGGGCTGTACGTGGTTGAAAAGTTGCTGAGCAGTCTGAAGGGACAAATCCGGATGGAGAGTACTGAGGGCGAAGGCACCCGCTTTTTTATTCACCTGAAAAATATGGCCTGATTTTTTATTCTGATGAAAAAAGTTATCCACCTTTCGCTTACCTTGGTTGGTGCCCTGCTGCTGACTTCTTCCTGCCAAAACAAGGCCACCACTGACGACGAACATACCGAGACTACTTCAGCGACTGAAAGCACTTTCCAACCGGCTTACGAAAGTCCGGCTACTTTTCAGGAGCAAGTGAAGGAAATCTGGACTGCTTACGTAGCCCTGAAAGATGCGCTGGTGGCTTCCAATGCCGAACAGGCCAGCGAAAAAGCCGTTGCTGTAATCAATGCCCTGCAAAGCGCTGACAGCACGGCGCTTTCATCCGAAGCCAAAGCCATCTGGCGTGATCAGGTTCAGGAACTCAGCACACCACTGAATGCCATCCGGAACACCCGGGAAATCGCTCAGCAGCGGGCGACGTTCGAAATGGTTTCGGGTGAATTACTGGAGTTGGTACAGAACTGGGGAGCCAAAGGCGCTACCATTTACAAGCAGTACTGCCCTATGGCACTGGACAACAAGGGCGCTTTCTGGCTGAGTGCAGAAAGCCAGATCCGAAATCCTTATTTTGGCGACGAAATGCTTAAATGCGGAGAAGTACAGGAAGTGGTGCGCTTCTGATTTTTCAGTAAGCATCAACCATTTTTTGACCTGTCAGCGTAGGAACCCCTCCTTCGGATTCTGTCGTGACATTGGTAGCCAATCTGCCTTTCTGTAAGCATTCCGGTGAAACTTATCATCTATTATTAGGACCCGTCTGCAATAAATCCGGATGCTTTTGCTAGTGTAGGCCGAACGGATAGCCTTCCTTTGTACGTTAGCGAACAAACCTTCAGACAATGCCTTCCGGATTTAATCCTACCAGTTATGGTTATCTATCCCCAAAAAAGCAGTTTCTCTTTGATAAACTTTACAATGCGTGGTGGCGAACGCAGGACTTATCATTAAATTTGTGCAAAATGCCCATTAGCCAAACTTCCTGTTTTGCTATTGCCATTGAATAGCGTTTCCTTAGCCCTCTCTCCGCAAAATCAGTTGATTGTACTGTAGCGGGATAGAATGGCCGGAAAGCACTTTCATTTAATTCTCTTTCACTTTAATGAAGCACAAACAACATTTTTCCAAACAAGTTTTAAGCGGACTAAAGTCATACGCCTGGGTTGGTTTGGCTTTGGTAATGGTAGCCGGAACACTGGCTTTCCGCAGTACACAACCCAAATTACTGGTCTATATCCCTGCAGAAAACGAAGGTTCTGCCAGACAACTGGAGTTGCTTCTAAAAATGGGCAACGACCAGAAAGTGCAGGTAGACACGGCTACGGGAGAAAGCCGCCTGACGGAAGACAACCTGAAGCAGTACAGTGCCGTTGCTTTTCTCAATTCTCCGCCTACCGAACTAAACTACGCGATACAGGCCGATCTGGAAAGATACGTACAGGCGGGCGGGGAACTGATCGTACTCAATGCCGTGACCGATACTGTACGCAACTGGCCCTGGTACAAAACCCTCAGCCAGGAGCGGACAAAAGCCGGTAAAAATCCCTGGACCAAAGATTACGACGGAGGAAGGGTATATTTCGCTCAATTGAATGAGCTTCCTGCTAAAAAGCTGGAAAAGACCCTTGGGAAGGGACTGACTTACGCAATCGGTAAAAATGACCTGGACTACAACAAAGCGACTACGCTCCGGGTGCCCGAATCAAGCCGCTTCATTACCGAAGTGCTGGACACGTATATGTACGAACCGATGGAGATGGTCATCTTCAAAGACGGCCGGGTGCTCTACCTGGAGCGACGGGGCGATGTGAAGCTGTACAGCCCGGTGACCAAGAAAAGCCGGGTCATCGCTAAGTTCGATGTGAGCATTACCGGCAATTACGAAGATGGCATGCTAGGGGTGGCTTTGGACCCGAACTACGAAAAGAACAATTGGATTTACATCAATTATTCGCCCGCCGGCAGCGTAGCCAAGCAGAACGTATCCCGTTTTCAGATGATCGGCGACAGCCTGATCCGGAGTTCGGAAAAGATTGTGCTGGAAATTCCTACGCAGCGCGAAACCTGCTGTCACTCCGGCGGACATCTGGAGTTTGGCCCCAACGGCAACCTGTACATTTCTACCGGCGACAATACCTCTTCCAAAGAATCCGATGGTTTTACGCCCATCGACGAGCGGCCGGGACGGGCTCCCTTCGACGCCCAGAAGTCATCGGGCAACACCCACGATTTGCGCGGGAAGATTCTGCGTATCCACCCGGAACCCGATGGCACCTACACCATCCCCGATGGCAACCTGTTTCCCAAAGACGGTTCGCAGGGTAAGCCGGAAATTTACGTGATGGGTACCCGCAACGCCTTCCGCTTTGGCGTTGATCAACGCAACGGCTACGTCTACTGGGGCGACGTAGGCCCCGACGGTGGGGTTACGACCGAACGCGGACCGGAGAGCTACGATGAATTTAACCAAGCCAGAAAGGCCGGAAATTACGGCTGGCCCTACTTCGTGGCCGACAACAAAGCCTACGCCGACTTCGACTTTGCCACCAATAAAGTTGGTCCCCGGTTCAACCCCGAAAGACCGGAGAACAATTCGCCCAACAATACGGGGTCGAAGATATTGCCTCCGGCCCAGAAACCACTGATCTGGTATCCCTACGGCGTTTCTCCGGAATTCCCCGTTCTGGGCAAAGGCTCCCGGAGCGCGATGGGCGGACCGGTGTATTACGCCGACGCTTATCCGGCCGCTACGCGTTTCCCTCAGTATTTCGACGGGAAGTGGTTTATCTACGAATGGGCCCGTAGCTGGGTGAAGCTGGTTTCATTCGACAAAAACGGGGATCTGGCTAAAATCGAGCCCTTCCTGCCCGAGCAGGAGTGGTACAAGCCGATAGATATGAAGTTTGGCCCTGATGGCTCGTTGTACGTGCTTCAGTACGGTGCTAACTACTTCGAACACAATCCCGATTCCCGGCTGGTGAAGATTACCTACGTAGAAGGAAACCGCCAGCCCGTGGCCCGGTTGGAAGTCGACAAAACCGTGGGTGCCGCTCCGTTGACCGTGACGCTTTCCGCCGAAAAATCATTTGACTACGATAAAAATGATAAACTAAGCTATTCCTGGGAATTGGGAGAAGGAAGCGGATCGTTGGGCAATCAGGCCCAAGGAACGGTGACTTACAGTAAGCCCGGCATCTACCGCCCTAAAGTGACCGTCACCGACAGCGAAGGGAAAAAGGCTACCTCCGAAATGGAGATCAAAGTAGGAAATGAAATGCCCCAGGTGTCGGTACAACTACCCGGTGCCAACCGGAGTTTCTATTACGACAATCAGAAGCTCAATTACAAGGTAACGGTAGCCGATAAGGAAGACGGCACCCTGAACAAGGGAATTGATTCGTCGGCCGTGTTTATGTCTTTCGACTATTTGAAAGAAGGACGCGATCTGGCTTTGCTCTCTTCTAACAGTGAAAAAACTGGTGGCATTCAGTTCCTGAAAGGCAAAAACCTCATCGCCAACAGCGATTGCAAGTCCTGCCACGATATGAGCAAGAAATCGATTGGCCCCAGCTATATGGCCGTCGCTGAACGGTACAAAGGCAAAAACGCCCAGGCGATGCTGACGGAGAAGATCATCAAGGGAGGAAACGGCAACTGGGGCAAGAACATGATGGCACCGCATCCGCAGCATACCCAGCAGGAATCCGCGGAGATGGTCGCCTATATTCTTTCGCTGAGCGATCAACAGAATATCGCGATGCCATTGCAGGGAACGGTGTCTACCTCGGCGCACGTCACCACCAATACTGCCGGATTGTACGTCATCCGGGCCAGCTACACCGACAAAGGCAACGAAGTCACCGGGGCGCTTACGGGCAGCACGGTGCTGATGCTGCGCCACCCGAAAATGCAGGCCGAAAGTTTTGAAATGAGCAGGAACGTAGGCCGCCGCCACGTGGACGGAACCGACTTCTCCTTCGTGAGCGACGTGCAGGAAGGTTCCTACATTGGCTTCAAAGACATTGACCTGTCCACCATTCGGCAGATCGTGTTTCGTACCGGGGCTTTCACTACCGGCAGCCAGATTGAAGTACGGCAGGGCGCTCCGGACGGTCCCCTGGTTGTCACCGCGCAGGTGCCCCAGACCAGCCAGGACAACTCGATGCAACTGGTGACGGCCGCGGTGGCGAATCCGGGAAAACAACAGGATCTGTATCTGGTGTTTCGCAATACCAACGGCAGCAAAAACAATATCCTGAACCTGGACTGGATTTATTTCGACAACGGCAAGCAGGCGGCACCAAAACAGTAACAAGCAGTCATCCATCACAAAAAAAGCGGGCTTTCAACCCGCTTTTTTTGTATACAAATGGTAACAAACGCTACACTTATTTCCTGCAACGTATAAATATTTTATTATTTATATTTTTATTTTTGAATTTAAAAATGAAGTATTTCCAGTTTGCGTCTGTATGATAAAACGTTTACCCATTCCGATTTTTTCCCTTTTCGGCATCCTTGCTCTTGTCTGTCTGTACCCGGCGCTGTACGCGCAGATGCCCGTTCAGGCCCTGGACGATTCGACTACTTCTCCTGCAATTGTTGCCGTGGGATTTGACACGCTTCAGATCCGGAGTGCCAGCGGATCACTGGCTGCACTTGCCTCCAACCAATTTAACCAAGGCATCAATAACCATCCCTTGGCAACTATTCAGGGAAAGCTTGCCGGACTATTCATTGCTTCGGTGCACGGCAATCCCAACGGACTGCTCAACGTATATATGCGGGGCAAAAACTCTTTGTTCAATAGCAATTCCCCGCTGTACGTCGTAGATGGCGTGCCGGGCGTTTCCATTGATCAGATTGCCGTGGAGGACATTGAGCAAATCACATTACTGAAAGAACCATCGCAGGCGGGAATTTACGGCAATCAGGCCGGGAATGGCGTATTGCTGATCACCACGAAACGGGGGAAATACGGAAAAGCCCAGGTAGATTACCACGGATACACCGGAGTGGCTTACGCAGCCGGACAACCCAGCGTGCTCAACGCCGACGAATACCGGGCAGCCGTAATCAAATACAACCAGCAGGATCGTTTTCAGGATATGGGAGCCAATACCGATTGGTTTCGGGAGGTAACCCGGACGGCATTGGCGCACAACCACCAGTTGTCGGTGGGAAGCGGTTTCGGCACAACCACGTATCGGCTTTCCGGGGGTTATTTTAATCAGCAGGGGGTTGTTAAGAAGACGGATCTGCAGCGCCTCAACGCCCGCCTCAACGTTGACACCCGACTGCTGGCGGACAAACTGCTGCTGAGCGCTTCTCTATCGGTGATGAGCACCGAACGGAATGATTTACCCCATTTGCTTTTTCGTAACGTAACCTCAACTCTTCCCACTAATCCCGTTTATAATCCGGATGGCTCCTTCTTTACGGGTTCTCAATCTCAGGCTCCTGGGAGTTACCAGAATCCGGCGGCCCAAGTTGCCTGGAATCAAAACCAGAGCCAGCAAAGGGATTTGATCGGCCTTCTTCGTGCGCAATACTTGATTCTGCCAGGTTTATCGATAGGTGCTGGCTACTCACTCAATAGTTTGGTCTCAGAAAATCGCCGCATATATAATAACTATCTGATTGATCATTTTGACTATACATACAAAAAGTACAAACGCGATCAGCGATGGCTGAACCTTTCGACTAAATATTCCCATCAATGGGAGGAACATAGCTTCGGCATTCGGTTTGACTACCTGAATCAGTTTTTAAAAGTTCAGGAGAGTGCTACTTCAATGGTTGTACAGTCAGGAAACGCTCCGGGTGCACCCTCTGCCTACTCCAGCTATGCGGAACGAATATCCAACAGCTTCGTAACTCATCTTGATTATTCCTGGTCCAATCGCGGCTTTTTGCATATAAACCTGGCTCGGTACCAACTCTTTGATTTTACTACCAAGTATATCTTTTTGCCTTCCGCTTCCCTTGCGTGGGATTGGAGTGAAGGTGCTGGCTGGAACGAAGATGATGTGTTAAACCAGTTGAAGTGGCGGATCAATTGGGGCAAAACAACGACTACTGCTCTTCCCTTTAACCCCTTCTTTTTTGGTGGTGGTTCTAGCTTTTCCTGGCTTACTTGGCCAACGGTGGAATCGTATGGCACGGGTATCGATTTTCAACTTTTTGGAAGTAGAGTCACAGGTTCATTAGATGGATACTCGAGAATAAGCAATCAGGAAAATATTTACCCGTATGAAACTGATCCCAATCCCCATCCATTTTCTTTGAAGTATACAATCCGGAATCAAGGGCTTGAATTAATGTTACATACGGCTTTCATTAGCCAGCCCAAGTTTGAATGGCAGGCTTCGTTTGCCGGATCATGGAATCAAAGTAAAGTATTGGAAGGGTATTCCGTAAATATTCCCTTGTCCTATGTGAATGGAGTACCCATCTCAGTAACTCATAAAGACGCTTCAACTGGTTTTATAAGCGTTCAGGAAGTAGATAAAATTGTAAATGGGGTGCCTACATATAAGAAAACCCCGGATGGGCTGCCTCAATTGAAATCATTTGGAAACATCGACCCTTCTCTAACGACTTCATTAACCAATACATTTATCCTGGGCCGAATCGACCTGCACCTTACTTTTGTGGGCGTATTCGGCAATAGCGTATATCAATATCAGCGCAATGCACTGGCTCATTCCGCTGCGGTTCCCAATTATAACATCTCAGCCGAAGCCTTTCAGTTTAGTCCTTTCTCAACGCTTCCTCCTTCTTCCCTGTTCGTGGAAAACAGCTCGTTTGTTCGGTTGGATAATTTTTCGCTGGGTTACACCTTGGGCCGGGAAGGGAAAATCTTTCGGAAGGCCCGCGTGTATCTAGCCGGGCGCAATCTCTTCACGCTCACTTCCTACCGGGGTGTCGATCCGCAGGAGGGAAATTTGGGCGTAAGCGATTTTGACTTTTTTTATCCAGCCAGCCGCTCCTTCAACCTGGGCCTGAATGTATCCTTCTAAAGGAATGCAGAACGTTCAGATGCCTGGTTTGCCATTGCGGTGCTCCGGGGCTTTTCAATACGCCAACTGTCAGCTTACGGTCTTTCCATCGCCGACTTGTTCTTCTTCATTTTGTTTTCATATAACAACTCAATCATTCCGTCTTTCATGCCCAGGTTAGGTACTAGCATTTCGTAGGCCCTGGCCCAGCGCATCACCGACAGGTAAATTTCGGCTGCTGGCAAAATGACATCCGCGCGGTCGGGATTGAGTTGCAACTGGTTAATTCGGTCCGATAGCGAAAGCGACGCGATGTACGACTTCACCCGTTCGATGTCCTCCCAGGCGATGGTGGGTGTCTGGTGGTTAGCCATTTCGTAAATCTTGCTGATGTTGCCGCCCGTTCCTACCGCCATCACCGGGCGCTCATCGGTGGGAATGGGCACGTTTTCTTCAATCCACTGCTGCATCTTTTTCCACTCGGCCGGCGATTCAGTTTGTTCCAGTTGCCGCACCGTACCAATCCGGAAAGACCGGCTCATCGTTTTCTCGTGGTTTACGTACAGGTTCAGTTCGGTGCTCCCGCCTCCCACGTCGATGTGCAGGTGAGGGCGGTCGTCCATCAGCGCCTGGCGCACCACCCGACTGATGATTTCCGCTTCTTTCCTTCCGTCGATCACCTGAATTTTCATGCCCAGCGATTGCTGCACCCGCTCTACAATGGCGGCCCCGTTTTTGGCTTCGCGCATGGCCGAAGTGGCGCAGATCAGGTAATCTTCTACTTCGTGCAGTTCGATGAGCAGGCGGAAGCAGTGGAGCAGTTTCAGAAAACGGGCTTCGCTTTCGGGCGAAATCTGTTTGGTAGAAAATACGTCGTGGCCCAGGCGCAGCGCAAAGCGGACGTATTCTACTTTTTTGAACGAAACGTTTCCGGCGAATTCCAGCACAGAGCTGATCTGGAGTCGGGCGGCGTTGGAGCCTATGTCGATGGCAGCAAGTTTCAAACGGATGGGGGTTGAGGTGAATACTGAAGATGGCGTCCGGGAGACCTTTGGCCGGACGCGACCGTTCCATAAAAAGGCATTCGAAGCCCAAATGTAAGCAAGTAAAAGGAAACTGGTGGGTCGAAGCCCTGATGCGGAAAGAACAATCCCAGTATTTAACTTTGAGAGAAGCCGTTTGTTTTTTTATAAATATTCTTTGCCTACCTTTGTGCCACTTATCAAGAAAGATGGAGGGATTGGGCCCTGTGAAGTCTTAGCAACCTGATAAGCGAAGGCAAATGCTCGTTTGCCATTCCTTGTTTGCGGTGCTAACTCCCACTCCGTTTAATCGGAGAAAGATAAAACCTAGCTGCTTCTCATCAGCCTCGCTTTCCGATAAGTATCGTTGTGATCGAATGAACATGTTTTCATTGATCAGTTGGACTTGTACGCCTTCACAAATTAATTTTTTGTTTGAATGAATATTAACGAAATCTTGCAAAAGCGTATCCTGGTACTCGACGGTGCTATGGGTACTATGATTCAACGCTACAATCTGACCGACGCCGACTACCGCGGCGAAAGGTTCAAGGATTTTCCCCATGAACTGAAAGGCAATAACGACCTGCTGTCGCTCACCCAGCCGAAGATCATTCAGGAGATACACCGACAATACTTCGAAGCCGGTGCTGACATTGCCGAAACCAATACTTTCAGTGGTACGTCCATCGCCATGGCCGATTACCATATGGAAGACCTGGTATACGAACTCAACTACCAATCGGCCCGGCTGGCCCGGGAAGTGGCCGACGAATTTACCCGTGCCAATCCCGATAAGCCGCGCTTTGTGGCCGGCTCCATCGGACCTACTAACCGCACGGCCTCCCTTTCGCCCGACGTGAACAACCCCGGCTACCGGGCAGTCACCTTCGACGAACTGGTGGCGGCCTATACCGAACAGGTGCGCGGGCTGATCGACGGCGGCTCGGATATTCTGCTGGTGGAAACCATATTTGATACGCTCAATGCAAAGGCGGCTCTGTACGCCATTGAGCAGTATTTCGAGACCATCGGCAAGCGCATTCCGGTAATGGTGTCGGGCACGATTACCGACGCCAGCGGACGTACGCTCTCCGGACAGACCGTAGAGGCTTTTCTGTACTCCGTATCGCACATTCCGCTGATGAGTGTGGGATTCAACTGTGCGCTGGGAGCTGATCTGTTGCGGCCTTACGTAGAAGAACTGGCAGAAAAAGCGCCTTTCTTTACGTCGGCACACCCCAATGCCGGCCTGCCCAACGAATTCGGCGAATACGACGAATCGCCGGAGCACATGGCAGGCATCATTGAAGATTTCCTGAAACACAACTTTGTCAATATTATCGGCGGCTGCTGCGGCACGACGCCGCCCCACATTCAGGCCATTGCCGATGTGGCCGCCAAATACCCGCCGCGTCGCCTGCCCGAAAATGAGCGCCTGCCCAAATTCAGTGGATTGGAACCGTTGAAGATATTCGGGAACAACAGCTTCGTCAATATCGGCGAACGTACCAACGTGACTGGCTCCAAGGCCTTTGCCCGGATGATCAAGTCCGGTGATTACGAAGCCGCTTTGGCCGTAGCCCGCAGCCAGGTGGAGGGCGGTGCCCAGGTGATTGACGTCAACATGGACGAAGGGATGCTGGATTCGGAAGAGGTAATGAAGACTTTCCTCAACCTGATCGCTTCCGAACCCGACATTGCCAAGCTGCCCATCATGATCGACTCTTCCAAGTGGTCGGTTATCGAAGCCGGTTTGAAATGCGTGCAGGGAAAATCCATTGTCAACTCCATTTCTATGAAGGAAGGGGAGGAGAAGTTCAAGGAATACGCCCGGAAGGTAAAGCGTTACGGGGCCGCCGTGGTAGTGATGGCTTTTGACGAAGAAGGACAAGCCGATAACTACGAACGCCGCATCCAGATCTGTAAACGGGCGTACGACATCCTGGTCAACGAAGTAAACTTCCCGCCCGAAGACATCATTTTCGACCCCAACATTCTGACCGTCGCCACCGGCATTGAGGAACATAATGACTACGCCGTCGACTTTGTTCGTGCTACCGAATGGATCAAGGCCAATTTGCCTTACGCCAAAGTAAGCGGAGGGGTCAGCAACATTTCCTTCAGCTTTCGGGGCAACGAAGTGGTACGCGAAGCCATGCACGCCGCCTTCCTGTACCGCGCTACCAAAGCCGGAATGGACATGGGCATTGTCAACGCCGGTCAGTTGGCCGTTTACGAAGACATTCCCAAGGACCTGCTCGAACGGGTAGAAGACGTACTGTGGAACCGCCGCCCGGATGCCACCGAAAGGCTGGTGGAGTTTGCCGAAAACATCAAATCGAAGGGCAAGGAACAGGTAAAAGACGAAGCCTGGAGAAATGAAACCGTACAATCCAGACTGGCCCATTCGCTGGTCAAAGGGATCGTCGATTACATTGATCAGGACGTGGAAGAAGCCCGCCAGCAGTACGCCAAGCCCCTGGAAGTGATTGAAGGCCCCCTGATGGATGGCATGAACATCGTCGGCGACCTGTTTGGCGAAGGCAAAATGTTTTTGCCCCAGGTAGTGAAAAGTGCCCGCGTGATGAAGAAGGCCGTGGCGTATTTGTTGCCTTATATTGAAGCCGAAAAGGCCGCTGTGAACCGGGCGCACGAATTGAACGGAACCGTCAGCACCGAATCGAAGAGCGACAACGCCGGCAAAATACTGATGGCGACCGTGAAAGGCGACGTGCATGACATCGGCAAAAACATTGTGGGCGTGGTGCTGGGTTGTAACAACTACGAAGTGGTCGACCTGGGTGTAATGGTGTCCTCCGACAAAATTCTGGCCGCAGCCCGCGAACACCAGGTAGACATTATCGGATTGAGCGGCTTGATTACGCCATCGCTGGATGAAATGGTGCACGTGGCCAAGGAAATGGAGCGCAATGGCTTTACCATTCCCCTGCTGATCGGCGGCGCTACGACTTCCCGCATCCACACCGCCGTCAAGATTGCGCCGCACTATTCCGGACCGGTGGTGCACGTGTTGGATGCCAGCCGGAGCGTACCCGTAGCCGGTAAGCTGGCCAGCAACCAGACCCGCGAAGAGTTTTTTGCCGAAATCAAGGCGGAGTACGCCAAACTGCGCCAAGACCACGCTTCCCGCCAGCGCGATAAAAACTACATTCCGATTGAGAAGGCCCGGGAAAAGAAAGCGCCTATCAACTGGGAAGCAACCGTTATTCACAAACCGGCTTTCCTGGGCAACCGCTACTTCGAAGATTATGACCTGGCCGAAATAGCCCGCTACATCGACTGGACACCCTTCTTCCAGACCTGGCAACTGCACGGCAAGTACCCGAAGATCTTCGACAACGAAGTGGTAGGCGCCGAAGCCAAAAAACTTTTTGACGATGCCAATCGGCTGCTGAAAGAAGTCATTGACAACAAGCTTCTGACCGCCAGGGCCGTTATCGGCTTCTATCCGGCCAATTCGGTAGAAGACGACATTGTGCTTTACGATTTTGAGGAAAAGGAAATTGTGACTGCTTGCGATAAGCACGGAGAGCATCGCAGTACGCATTATAGCGTGCGGCACACCGTACCCGAAACGCATACACCCACGGCTACGCCTTACCAGTCGCTGGCGGTACTGCATCACCTGCGGCAGCAGGGACAAAAGGCGGCCACTTTACCCAATCTCTGCCTGTCTGACTTCATTGCGCCGGTAGAAACCGGACAAACCGACTACATCGGTGCCTTTGCCGTAACGGCGGGCATTGGCATTGAGGCCCTGATTGAGAAGTTCGAACGCGACCACGACGATTACAACAGCATCATGATCAAGGCCATTGCCGACCGGCTGGCCGAAGCATTCGCTGAATTGATGCACGAACGGGTACGGCGGGAATTCTGGGGCTACGCCCGGGACGAAAAGCGGTCAGTAGAAGAGCTGATCGAAGAAAACTACCAGGGCATTCGTCCGGCGGCGGGCTATCCGGCCTGTCCCGACCACACCGAAAAACGGGCCCTGTTCGACCTGCTGGACGCGGAAAAGCGCATCGGTATTCAGCTGACGGAAAGCTACGCCATGTACCCGGCCTCTTCCGTGAGTGGCTGGTACTTCTCACATCCTGATTCCAAGTATTTCGGGCTGGGCAAGATTGCGAAAGACCAGGTAGAAGACTACGCCCGCCGCAAGGACATGTCGGTAGAGGAAGTAGAACGCTGGCTGGCCCCCAACCTGAACTATGATGTTTAAGTAACTTTAATCTGGTGTAAAATGGAAACGAAAGCCGTAACGCAGACCTGGACTTACGAAGAGATGGTGGCCAAACTGCCAGCGGAATCCAGGTACGAAATCATCAATGGAGAACTAATTGATATGAGCCCCGCACCGAACTCTGAACATCAGCGCATTTCCCGAAAACTGGAATTTGCGATACTTAAATTCCTGGACCAAAACCGGCTGGGTGAATTACTGCACGCACCGATTGACGTCATACTGGACAAACAGAATGTAGTACAACCGGATATTCTTTTCATTTCCAACGCCCGCATAGGAATTATCACTAAAAAATGCGTGGAGGGCGTTCCCGATCTGGTCGTTGAAATCATTTCTCCCTCTTCGCATTACCGCGATACGGTGGAAAAGAAGGCTTTATACGAACGGTTTGGGGTGAAAGAATACTGGCTGATCGATCCGGCCAATCGGGTGATTGAAGTATTTTCACTACAGAATAACCAATACGGCTTGCAGGCATTCGTTGCCGAAGAAGGAAAAGCCACTTCGGCCCTGCTGGAAGGATTTGAAGTGCACAGCAGCGACCTTTTCACTGCGAACCAGTAGCGCTGCATCCGGCTGGGTGTGGAATGGCCGGTATTATCGTACAATAAATTTATCCGCTTTTAGATAATCAATGACCAAAGTAACCGAATACCTGAAGAACGCGCAAAAGCCTCTTTTTTCCTTTGAAATCCTGCCTCCATTGAAAGGCGAAAGTGTCCAGCAATTGTTTGCGTCCATCGAGCCCCTGATGGAATTTAAGCCGCCTTTTATAGACGTGACCTACCACCGCGAAGAATACGTGTATAAGCTGCGCGATAACGGACTGCTGGAGAAAACAGTAACCCGTAAACGTCCGGGCACTGTGGGCATCTGCGCAGCCATCATGAATCGCTTCAAAGTAGATGCCGTGCCACACGTGATCTGCGGCGGATTTACCAAGGAGGAGACGGAAAACGCGCTCATCGACTTTCACTTTCTGGGCATCGATAACGTACTGGTCCTGCGGGGCGATCACATCAAATCGGAGCCGGGCTTTACGCCCGAGCCGGGTGGTCACCGCTACGCGACGGAACTGCTGGGGCAAGTCGTACGCATGAACAGCGGCAGGTACCTGGACGAAGATATGCTCAACCCGGTGCCTACCAATTTCTGCATTGGGGTGGCCGGTTATCCGGAAAAGCATTTTGAAGCGCCCAACCTGAAAGCGGACCTGAAATACCTGAAGAAGAAAGTAGATATGGGGGCTGAATACATCGTAACCCAGATGTTTTTCGACAATCAGAAATTCTGTGAGTTCGTGAAAAAATGCCGCGAAGAAGGCATCAACGTACCCATCATTCCCGGCCTGAAACCCATTACCACCCGGAAGCAGATTACCATACTTCCCCGCATATTTCACATCGACATCCCGGAAGAACTGGCCGACGAAGTAGAAAATTGCAAAACCGATGCAGAGGCCAAGAAAGTAGGCATTGAGTGGAGCATCAGGCAGTCGAAAGAATTGATTGAGTTTGGAGTGCCCGTGTTACATTATTATTCGATGGGCAAATCAGACAACATTAAAGCCATCGCCTCGGCGATATTCTGAAAATTCTCATCATTGGCAAAAGCCGTCTTACCTGGTAAGACGGCTTTTGCTTTTTAGAATAGGAAAAACTACATATAGGTTTGTATGGAAAGCTTCCTAAAATACGTACCTTCGTAATGGGTTTAACCCTTGTATCGTAAGCACTTATCGAATGGCTCATCTCCAGTGACTATGAATCAAAAATTGCTTTTAGAGGCCCGCAAACTGGCTGGTCTTGATTTTTGGGAGTTGGATGATCGTAGCTGGGAATTAATCATAAATCAGGAGCACCTGGAAAGTCTGGGTTACGCCAGGCAGGAGGGAGAATGGATACGGATACCGGTTCAGAACTACGTAAAACAAATCGTGCATCCGGACGATGCCGCATTACTACAGCAATGGTTGTCAGGCTTAAAACTAAATCAAGTACTTCCGTCTGAGTTCAGAGCGCTGGGAACGGACGGAAAGGTGCGCTTCTTTATGGCGCAGGCCCAATGCAGGGCGGATGAAACCCATTCCGTTTTTGGCATCTTTCAGGACATTTCCTTCTGCAAAAAGGCGGAACGGGCATTGAGAGAAAACGAAGTTCGCTATAGCCTGGTATTGGAAGCAACCAACAGTGGCGTATGGGACTGGAACATACAGACTGGCAAGCTTTTCAATAACGCTTCTTGGGCCCGAATTCTGGGTTATGCGCCCGAGGACTTAACCGGCGACATGCGCATGTTTGAAAAATGCCTGGAAGAATCGGATAAAGCAGCAGTGATGGAACGCATAGCGGCCCACCTCCGGGGAGATACCGCATTTTACGAATCTACCCACCGGATGCGCCGCCAATCGGGGGAACTGGTGTGGGTACACGACCGCGGACGGGTAGTAGAATGGGATGTAAATGGCAGACCTTTGCGCATGATCGGTTCGCTTACCGATATCAGTGATCGCATTCGAATGGAACAAGCCCTGCGGGAAAATGAAAAGGTGGAAAAGGTCATTAATTACTTTTCTACTTCCCTGCTGGGAAAGAATACGGTGGATGAAATTCTCTGGGATGTCGCCGGCAATTGCATCCATCAGTTAGGGTTTACCGATTGTGTGGTGTACTTGGTGGATGAGGCCAATCAGAAACTGGTGCAAAAAGCCGCCTACGGTCAGAAGCGGGCGGGTGACTTCGAAGTGTTTCAGCCCATCGAACTGCCGCTGGGAAAAGGAATCGTGGGACACGTAGCACTTTCGGGCAAAGCAGAAATTGTTTCGGACACCTCAGTAGATAGCCGCTACGTAGTGGACGACGACCGACGCTTATCGGAAATCACCGTTCCTATTGTTTACGAAAACCGGGTGATCGGTGTGATTGATTCAGAACACGCACAAAAGGACTTTTTTACCGAAAACCACCTGCGGGTGCTGACTACCATTGCATCGCTCTGCTCTAATAAAGTGGTAAAAGCCATCGCCGAAGAACAATTCAAGGCTTCCCTGCAAGAAAACGAAAGGCTGGTGCGGGAACAGAATACGCTCCTGGAATTGAAGATCAAAGAACGAACGGCGGAAATACGGCAGCAAAACAAACAACTGTCCCAGCTCAACACCGTCAAGGATAAATTGCTGTCCATCATCGCACACGACCTGCGCAACCCGATGAACTCCCTGAAAGGCTTGCTCAATCTCCTGCAACTGGAAGCCCTGAGCCCGGAAGAGTTCAAAGCCTGTCTGCTCCGCCTCAACAGTACGCTGAAATCTACCGGCGATCTGCTCGATAACCTGCTGACCTGGGCAACGGCGCAAATCCAGCGGACCCAGCTCAAAATGACCGTTGTCCCGTTGCACGCATCGGTGGCAGAAAACATAGAATTGTTGCAGCCGTTCGCCACGGAAAAGAATATTCAACTGATCAACCAGCTGGAGCCAACGGACCTGGCACTGGCAGATGAAAGCATGGTGAAACTGGTGCTCAGAAACCTGCTGACCAATGCCCTGAAATTTACCGAATCAGACGGGTGCGTAAGCGTATCGGCCTACCCGGAAGATACGTACATCGTAGTAGCGGTAGCAGATACAGGAATCGGAATTACCCCAGAAATCCAGCGCAAACTATTCAATATCTCCACGAAATTTACTACTTATGGCACTCAGCAGGAAAAAGGGTCTGGTCTGGGGCTGGCCTTGTGTAAGGAGTTTGTGGAAAAGAATGGTGGCAGAATATGGGTAGAAAGTGAGCCCAAAAAAGGGAGCGTATTCCGGTTTACCCTCCGGAAAGCACCCGAAAATGGGCTACCCAATGGAGATCAATCTGCCACTGTGAATAAAAGAAAATCAGCCCATAAAGTCCAGATGAGCAGAGAAACCATCTGACGGGCTTGAAAAGTAAATGAAAAAGGCAATAGATTGAACCATCACTTCCCGCTATGCATTCTTTCTTCAACACCAAATAAGATTTATGAAGCTGATCGAATGCCCGCGCGATGCCCTACAGGGTTTGCACCAGTTCGTGCCTACCGAATTGAAAGTGGCCTACGTCAGCCAACTGCTGCAGGTAGGATTCGATACCCTGGACGTAGGCAGCTTCGTGTCGCCCAAGGCGGTGCCGCAGATGCGCGACACGGCCGAAGTGCTGAAGCAACTGGACCTGAGCCGCACGGCTACCCAACTGCTGACGATCGTCGCCAACGTGCGGGGAGCCGAACAGGCTTGCCATTTTGCGCAGGTGTCCTACCTGGGTTTTCCACTGTCGGTGTCCGAAACCTTTCAGCAGCGCAATACCAACAAATCCATTGCGGAGGCGCTGCAGGAAATACACCAAATCGCCGATTTGTGTGAAAAGCACCACAAGCAGCTGGTGGTATACCTTTCCATGGGCTTCGGCAATCACTACGGCGATCCGTACGATCCGGGTGTGCTGCAGGAAATGGTTGAGAAACTGGTTCCCGTGGGAGTCCGCATCATCGCTCCTTCCGATACGGTAGGCAGCTCTACGCCCGAAAGCATCCGGAGCTTATTCAGTCATCTCATTCCGGCCTTCCCGCAGGTGGAGTTTGGTGCTCATTTGCATTCTACGCCCCACACCGTACGTGAAAAGCTGGAAGCCGCCTACCAGGCCGGTTGCCGCCGCTTCGACGGGGCCTTGAAAGGCTTCGGTGGTTGCCCCATGGCCAGCGATTCCCTGACCGGCAATCTGCCTACGGAGCAAATCATTGCTTTTCTGGAAGAGAACGGAGCGGATTTGAACCTGAATAAAAAAGCCCTGGCCGCGGCCTATCGACTGACGGATCAGGTGTTCGCCAACGGATAAACGCTTGATTTTTTGATTCTTTGAGGCGATAGCTCAGTCTTCTACCTGGATGCTTTCGCCTTCAATCGAAAGTACGGAAGGCTCGAATACCAGCCGGGCTTCTTCGGTAAATGGCGACAGGTCCTTGTAGCGCGATGAATAATGACCCAGCACCAGTTTGCCCACCTGAGCCAGCCGGGCAATGGTGGCCGCCTGACGGGCCGTGCTGTGGAAGGTTTCTCCCGCCCGTACCGCCTCTTCTTCCAGAAAAGTAGATTCGTGGTAGAGCAGATCCACGCCCTGAATCTGTTCAATGATGTCTTCATTGTAACGGGTATCCGAACAGTAAGCGTAACTCCGGCTTTTGCGGGGAGGCAGCGTATATGCTTCGTTTCTCATCACCACATCCCCTTCGGCATTGGTAATGTGATGGCCTTTCTTGAGCATACTCAAATGAGCCAGTGAAATGCCTTCGGGAAGCACTTCCTTGCGGAGCCGGCGTTTTTTGAGTTTTTCCCGAAACAGAAAGCCGGCGCAGTGGACCCGGTGCTTCAGGGGAATGGTTTCTACCGTCAGCAGCTCATTCTCAAAAACGACCTTGCGTTTTTCCGTATCAATCTCCTGAAAATGGATGCGGTAATTGAGGCGGGTGTCCGAGTACTTGAGCTGTAGCGTCAGAATTTCGGACAAGCCCGGTGGGCCATAGAGGTGCAGGTCTTCGGTGCGTTTGTGCAGGTGCATCGTCGAGATGAGTCCCATCAGGCCCAGGTAGTGGTCGCCGTGGAGGTGGCTGATGAAGATGTGTCCGATGCGGTTGGGACGAATTTTGAATTTGCTTAACTGCATCTGCGTTCCTTCCCCGCAGTCGATGAGAAAGTAGTACTGGTCTATCTGCAGAAGCTGAGAAGTGGGATGCCGGTTATAGGCGGGAATGGCCGCGTTGGAACCCAGTATGGTCAATTCAAAAATCAAGATGTGGTAAATGAGTTGATAGGAATGTAGCAGAAGAGGAATGACCCGGCCATTCCTCTTCTGCTGGACTGATTCGAAAGTAAAGACTATCCTTCCAGATCTCCTTTGCTCAGGTCGCCTTCGATTTCGTTCATAAACACGGCATCCACGGCCTCTTCTACGGTAGGAACCAGTTCCAGCACCGTGTCCAGTTGCGAAATCTTGATTAGTTTCATCACGTGGTCGGTGACGCCTGCCAGTATAAAAGAGCCGTTGGCGTCCTGGCAGAGCCGGTTGGCAATCAGGATGGCGCTCAGTCCGGAGGAATCGATGTATTTTACCTGAGAAAGGTCGGCAATGATGTTTTTGTTACCTTCTGCGTTGAGCGTAACAAACTCTGATTTCAGTTGGGGGGAAACCGTGGCGTCCAGTTTGGTTTCGTTCAATTGAAGCAAAGTGTACTTTTCCTGCTTGTCAATGGAATATTTCATAGTGGATAATGTAGGGTTAGGTTCGTATCCTTTGTTCGTGTATATTGATAGGTTGAATAAAACTAAAGTACACTTAATATGTTGCGCTCAATGCGCTGGAGAATATTTTCGCTTTCGGAACGGATAAATGGCTCTCCGGTCACTTTTTCGTAAAGCTCAATGTAGCGGTCGGAAACGCTTTCTACCCAGGTGTCGGTCATCTCAGGAATGACCTGTCCTTCCTTCCCTTGAAATTGGTTGGCTATCAGCCATTCTCTAACGAATTCTTTTGAAAGTTGTTTCTGTGGTTCGCCTTTTTTTTGCCGCTCTTCGTATCCTTCGGCGTAGAAGTAGCGCGAAGAGTCAGGCGTATGGATTTCATCTATAAGATAGACAGTATTATCTGACTTACCAAACTCATATTTCGTATCTACCAGGATCAGCCCCCGCGCTTGGGCCATTTGGGTTCCCCGCCTAAACAGCGCGTAGGTGTACTGCTCCATCTGGGTATAATCCTTCTCCGAAACCAGGCCTTTGCCAATGATGTCTTCCCGCGAAATGTCTTCATCGTGGCCTTCCTTGGCCTTGGTGCTGGGTGTAATAATGGGGGAAGGCAGCCGGTCGTTTTCCTTGAGTCCTTCCGGCAGGGTCACCCCGCAGAGGGTGCGTTTGCCCGAACGGTATTCCCGCCAGGCGTGGCCGGCCAGGTAACCCCGAATGACCATTTCTACGGGAAAAGCCTCACAACGGATGCCGATGCTCACGTTCGGGTCGGGTACCTGCCGCAGCCAGTTGGGTACAATGTCGGCCGTGGCCTGTAGGAATTTGGCGGCAATCTGGTTGAGAACCTGGCCTTTATAGGGAATGGGACGGGGCAGCACCACGTCGAAAGCGGAGATGCGGTCGGAAGCCACCACCAGCAATTTGTCTTCAAAAAAGTAGACGTCCCTTACTTTTCCGCGGTAAAATCCAGTTTGTTTATCGAAATGAAAATTGGTTTGGGTAATGGCGTTCATTAGGCAGAGGCAAAAATTTGATGGAGCAAAAGTAGTTTAATTAAACCTACTTTTCTAATGCGTGGCTGGAAGTAAAAAGCGCTCCGGAAGCGTGTACTAACGGAGCGCTTTGCTATTGCCAGTGAAAAAAACTACTCCGTGCGGAGCCACTTTTTGTACAGGGCGGTCTGTTCCGCCGTCGGGTTGGGCAGGCGTTCCAGCCGATAGCTGGGGTTGATACTGCGTTGCAGCACGATGTCCAACTCCTTTAGTTCTCCACTCCGGTTGACCAGCAGCTTCACTTTGTCGCCCACGTTTTTGAGCGAAATCAGGCGGTTAATGTCGTCCGTTACGCGTTTTCCGTCCAGGGCAATGATCTCATCGTTGGCATTGAGTCCGTACAGGTACGAACTGCTGCCGCGGGTCACGGAGTTCACCATCAGCTTTCCGCCCGCCGGCGAAGTAGCCGCCCCCAGGTAGGGATCGTTTTTGCCTTTGTTGGCATCTACCAATTGCAGGCCCACGGCGTTGAAATAGGCGTTGTAGTCGATGGGAGCGGTACCGAAAACGTACTTCTGGAAAAAATCGTCCATTTTCCGGCCAATCACGCCTTCCACGGCTTTCTGAAATTCTTCGTCCGTAAATCCGCGCTTCTGTTTCTTGTAATACTCTTCCCAGAGGTAGCGCATTACGTCGTCCAGGTTTTTTTGCCCTTTGGTACTCCGCAGAATGTCCAGGTTGAGCACGTTGCCCAGCACGCTGCCTTTGGAATAGTAGGAGATGGTGGCATTGTTCGAATTTTCGTTGGGGCGGTAAAACTTGATCCAGGCATCCCAGCTGGATTCGGCCACGGACTGTACACGGTTGCCCGGCGATATTTCGATCCCGTTGATCTCCGTACTCAGCATATTGAGGTACTGGTCGGGGCTGATGATTCGGGCCCGGCGGAGCAGATAGTTGGCGTAAAAGCTGGTGAAGCCTTCCGAAACCCAGAGCAGGTGCGTGTAGTTTTCGTTTTCGTAGTCGAAAGGTCCTAGGGCTTTGGGCCTGATGCGTTTCACGTTCCAGAGGTGGAAATATTCGTGGGCTACCAGGTTCAGAAAACCCGTGTAGCTGGGTTCAAATTGGTAGCCGGTCTTGGAAGTCTGTAGCGTCGTAGAATTCAGGTGTTCCAGTCCGCCACCGCCGCCCACAATGTTGTGGACGATGAACGTATAGTCCTTGCAGGGATGTTCGCCGATTACGGTCGTGGCTTCTTCGACAATCTTCTTCATGTCGCTCAGCAGGCGGTCGGGGGTGTAGTTGGCTTCGCCGTACATCGCTACTTTATGGGGTACGCTGGCAGCCGTAAAGTTCAGAATCTTCTGCGTACCAATCTCAATGGGCGAATCAACCAGGATGTCGTAGTTGGGCACGTTGAGTTGAAACTTGTTGCCTTTCACCGATTCCAGGCCGGTCGAGATTTCGGTCCAACCCTGGTACGGCTTTACCGTAAGTACCGAAGGCAGGTCCATCATCCGGTCGGGATACATAAACACACTGGCTCCGTTGAGGTAGCCGTGGGTATCGTCCAGGAAGCTGGTCCGGACGGAAAGTTCGTACGCGTATACTTTGTACCTGATCTGAACGTCTTTGGCCGATCCGGTGTAAATCCGCCAGGTGTTTTTGCTGATTTTCTCCGCTTTCAGCTTGCCTTCGTTGGCCGTAAACCCTTCCACGTTTTTGGCGTATTCGCGGATCAGGTAGGAGCCCGGCGTCCAGACAGCCATTTTTACGTCAAGGTAGTCGCGCTTGTCCAGGTCGGTGATGCGCATTTCTACGTCGAAATAGTGGGTATGGGGCTCGTCCATCGAAAGAAAGTAGGCCAGTTTGGGAATGGCAAACCCCTGGGTCAGGCCCATCAGCAGCAAGCCGGTCAGCAGAATGATTTTTTTCATGAAAAAGAACCAAAGAGAAGATGAAGTGTGAAAATAGCTTCACCGACCCGATTTACCAAGCCAGACCCCAAAGAGCCCTGCCATTTGCAAAATCAATTACGCAGCGGTTGGTCATAACTTGCTACAATTAGGACACAAGTGGATAAGTTGTCAAATACCGCTACTTTTTTCAAGGAAGGCAGTAAAAGCCGAAAACCGACGGCGAAACGGAATGGTGATCGTAACAAAGATTCGGTGTTTCCGGTTATAGCAGTTTTTATTCCGGGCTTTGTTTCAGGTATAATCAATTTCTCATCATCTTTTTTATGGAGCATCATCCGGTAGTCATTATTGGGGCGGGAGTGGCGGGACTCAGCTGCGCCCGGTATTTACAGGAAAAGGGCATTGCCAGCACCGTACTGGAAGCGGGCGACGCCTTAGGGGGCCGCGTGCGCACCGACCGGGTAGAAGGATTCCTGCTCGACCGGGGCTTCCAGGTGTTCCTGACCAGCTATCCGGAAGCCAAACGACTGCTCAACTACGAAGCCCTTCAGTTGCACAACTTCCGTTCGGGTGCCATCATCCGCGACGGAAATCGCTTCATCGAACTGAAAAACCCGCTCAAGGAACCGATGGCCGCCTTTTCGGCGCTGACGGCCCCGGTGGGCAGCCTGGGCGATAAGATGAAAGTGGCACAGTTGGGCATGAAGCTCATCGGAATGCCGGATGAGAAAATTCTGGCGCAACCCGCTACCCGCACCATTGACTTCCTGCGCGAATACGGCTGGTCGGAGAAAATGATCCGGGTGTTTTTCAAGCCCTTCTTCGGCGGGGTCTTCCTGGAAAGGGAACTGTCCACGGCCAGCAATTTTTTCCAGTTCGTCTTCAAGCAGTTTGCCATTGGCGACGCGGCCCTGCCGGCCAAAGGCATTCAGGCCATTCCGGAGCAGATTGCGTCGACGCTCCCCAGAGAGTGCGTCCGGACGAATACCGAAGTGCTGCGCATCGCCGGGAAAACCATCTACCTGCCCGGTGGAGAAACGCTGCACCCGCGTACAGTGGTGCTGGCAGTAGACGAAGCCGCCGTGGCTACGTTGATGGGAAAGTACCAGCCGGCTACGCCTCAGGCATTCAATACCACTACCTGTACCTACTTCGCCGCTGACCAGTCGCCGGTGCGGAAGCGGCTGCTCACCCTGCACACCGACGACACTTCGGTGGTGCACAACCTCTGCGTACCCAGCGACGTGGCGCCATCCTACGCCCCAGAAGGCAAAGCCCTTATTTCGGTGAGTACCCAGGGCAAGGCACCCCTCACCGATAAAGAGCTGACCGAAAAAATCCGGCAGGAACTGACGGGCTGGTACGGGGAAAGCGTACGCGAATGGAGGCACCTCAAAACCTACCGCATTCCTCAAGCCCTGTCCCAATACCAGCCCGGCTCGACACAGGCCCTGCCTTTGAAGTTGAGCGATCAGCTGTACCGCTGTGGTGATTACACGCAGTATCCTTCACTGAACGCCGCCATCGCTTCCAGTCGTCAGGTGGCGGAAATGATTGGGAGTGAGAAGCGAGGAGGTTAAGATGGTTAAATGGCTAAAGGGTTGAATGATTAAACTGACCGCTGAAAGCGGATAGCTAAAAAAGCGACGTAAATGCAATGTTTTAAGATTGCTTTTATTCACCCTGTCATCCCGGAGGGATCTTTTTAAAGGCGCTCAGAACACATTTTTCCTGGCACCTCTGCGTTTCCTGAAGTAGGCATAAACAGCCTCAGTTGACATCCTTTCGGTGAAATGGCCCGTTCGTGTTGCGTATATACTCCGTATTGGCAATATATACGCAACACGAGCCCCGATTCGGATTCAATTCCCTTTTTCTTCCCCCGAAGGTGTTAAAAGTACGGAAACCCGTTTGGTGAATACAACTGGAAGAGGGGTTGCACCAATGCTGGCTGGGAATTTTAGCCATATCATCCGATTGAATGGGAAATACACACAAAGTTTATTTGTTTTATTTGGATATGTATAGTAAATCGGATAGTATTAGGATCACTCCAGCCAGCTTTAACCACCAGTCCGTTCGGTGGATCACATCTATAACGGAAATAACCGCATGTTTTACTTAAAAAAAGTCGTATTGCGGTTAGCGACTCGTTAGCTGCCATATTATGAGATACTGCATAAACATATTGACACTTCTATTTTTATTGACAGGTTGTAATAACAATACATTTGACAACAAAAAAGTTGTTGAAGAAATTTTCGACTGTAAAAAAGGAGAAATGACCCCAGCTTGGTATGAACACGGAATTGACGAACCAATCCCAAATATACAAGGACTTCAAAACGGGTTTATTATTGTTGTGGACACAAGCAACAAAGCGACAAACTTTATTTCGTATGAAGAAGATTATTCAAGGAGACGTTCAACAGAACTTGATACTACTGACCTTTACTGGACAGATGATTGGGAGAAATTGACAACTAAGCAAAAACTTGAGAAAGCAAAGCAAGAAAGAAAATCATATCTAATTCAAGCTGACTCAGCTCATATACTAAATAATCAAGGACAACAACAAGTTTGGATAATCAATAACTTAAAAGACACAATTACAATTCAAATGCAAGACTGGAGTTTTATTTGTGTTTTACAAGCTAAAACAAAAAATGGACAATGGTATCCAATACAATACTGGCGTTTTAGCACTTGTGGCAATAGTTATTACTTCAAACATTTTCCTCCAAAAACAGCTAACTCATTTATTACTAAACTCTCTGACGAAGGCGATTACAAAACTAAACTTAGATATAAGCTTCTTGGAGCAGACAAATTTTATTACTCTAACGAATTTGATGGAAAAATTAAATATTGTGAGTTTGTAGAAGATAGCACAAATTACAACAGAAGACGAGAGACACCACAACCTCATTTTAAACTTGACAGCTTAATTAACTTAGCGTGGCAATAACGACGACAACAGACAGAAATACGGCAGCTAACACGGGTTTTGCGTCAGGCGGGGTGATACGGTCCGCCGTTGCGGTGCAAACTTGGAGCTTTGTGTTTCTATTCAAGTGCAGTGCTGGTTGACAGTTTTGTGCTCCGAAACCCGCCCGAACGCAAAACCCGAAAACGTTAGCTGCCAGCTGAAAATGACATACCAAGAAACTTATAAGGATAGTCCATTTAATGAGCATTTCTGTACGCATCTGGAATACCACCTGGGAATGACTTTTGAAAAATCCGACCGGCCTGAGCTTAAAGGATTTTGGTGTGATGGAGTTTCTTGGAGCCCAATTCCAAACCGACAATTGAGTAAGAAATCTGTCAACGATACAAGGAAAATAGTAACTAAAGCCTGGATTGGAAAAGATGGTCAGGATGAATATAAGATGACTATTCACTTTGGAAAATACGCACTCAGGAGATATGCAAAGGGTACTGAACTGATTGACTGTATTCCAGGTGCAGAATCAATGGACTGGATTGACATTGACGTTGAGAGTAAGAACATTGACTTGCGATTAAAATAAAAAGCCACCAAACCGTTACCACTGCAAAGTAAGCCATTCAGCGCACGCTTCTCTCTTCGCGTCTCCTTTGACCCACTACGACGCTTCGGTCTTCTCCACCTGCCGGAGCAATGCCGCCATCGCCGTGATTTCCTGCGTGATGGTGTCCAACTGCGAACAGATCAGCTCAAAGTGGATCAGTTCGTTTTCCGCCTGCAAGACCAACTCAGTATGGGCGTGAATCTGGTCTTCAATGCCTTGTAGTTCCGTCTTGAGCTGCTGGCAAAGGCTATGAAACTGCGGGTGTAATTCCGCTAAGGGCTTTCCTTCCTTGACGGCTTGCGCAATCGTATCCAGGGCCTGGGCGCATTCGCTGATCAGCTGGTGCGCTTCGGGAAATTCGAAGCTGGTCGTGAGGCCCGGCAGGAAGGCGGAAAAAGCCGTCAGTTCGCGGGTCAATTTGGCATTGTGATAGGCCAGCGTCTGCGCCAACTGTACGGCCTTTTTGGTCGTGCCGGGTTCCAGCGCCATCCGCTTGATGGCTTCCAGGGTGTTGATGTTTTCCACTTCCGCCTTGCGGTGGTCGGCAATTACCCGGGCGTGGAAACCCGCCCGGGTCTCCAGTTCGTGCCCGATCTGCAGCAGATAATTCCGATTAAATTGGATGGCCTGCGCCATGCGGGCGGCAAACTGCATGCGGTCCCAACTGGGCCACAGCAGGTAAGCCGCCGTAATGGCCATCAACCCACCAATGGCCGTCGCCATGAGGCGGTAAAGCGCAATGTGCCAATCAATGGGTTCGGACATTTCCAGCATGGCCACCAGCATCATTGTCACAAAGACCACGGCTACCGTATAATTGCGGGCCTGGAAGTAAGTGAAAAGGAAGCAGCAGGCAGCAATGGCCATGAGCAGAAAGTAGGGCGGAAAGGGATGCATCAGCAGCAATGTCCCCAATATGGCGCCGGCGAAAGTGCCCAGTAAACGTTCCGTTGACTTCTGTCGGGTGGTACCAAATTCTGGTTGCAGCACCACCATCACCGTCAGCACGATCCAGTAGCCGCGCGGAATGTGGAAATGGTAGTACAAACTGATGGCAATGGCGACCACCACCATGACCCGGACGGCATGCCGGGGCAGCAGGGCATTGGGCTGCAGCTGCATCATCACTTTGTGCCAGTGTAGACGGATTCGGAAACGCAGGTCGAGCGAATCCAGCAGGGAAAGGCTGGTTTTTCGCTTGGCAATGCGGTCCAGCATGCGCATAGCATCCTGCAGGTAGCTGATGGCCGGCTCCAGCAGCGTTACGAAGCGGAGCAGTACCAGCCGGTCGTGCACATCCATGTCCGTGGCTTTGATTTTCTTTTCCAGTACCTTGATCGCCGTAGCCGCGCGCTCAATCTGCACCTGGGTACGCGGGAAGCGGCTTGAGCGCATAGCAGCAATGGTGCCAGCCACGCTGTGTGCCGCCGCCGTCAGGGATTCGGCCGCCCGTTGGATCGCGGGTAGCATACTTTGATACGGTTCCTGGTCGGGCAGGTGTACCCGTTCGTGGTGAAAGGCCAGCGCTGCCGCACCGAAGCGGTAGGCTGCCCGGACGATTTTCAGCACTTCGCGGCGAATGGGAGCGGAATGACGGCCATTCTTCTGCAACAGGGGCAACACCTGATTGACCGCCTGTGTCAGGGTGGCTTCCTGCTTCTCCATTTCCGTTTCACTCTTTTTGTTGTCGGAAAGGCGGGTAGCCAACTGCATCAGGTGGCTGCTGATTTCCCAGGGGCGGGCGGCGGTGAGGTAAAAAGGCAGGTGTGGCAGGATGGGCCAGGCCAGCAGGGAAAGCAGCGAAGCCCAGGCCCCGCCCAGCAATACCATCAGCAGCCGGTCGTAGGCGGCATCCCAGTCATTGGGTGGGCGCAGGGAAAGCAGGAAAAGCAATACGGCACTGATACCCAAAGTCTGTCCGTGTTCGCCCAGACCGCGGGCCAGCGATGCCACACCGGCGATGACCGCCATCAGTAAGATGGTGCTCCACAATGCATTGCCCGCCAGGGTACCTACTACCGCTGACAGACCCACGGCCAGCGTACCGGCCAGCAGAATGGCTGCCCGCTGCGGATAAGCCCCCCGGATTTTGGCTGACGCAATCAGTTGGGCCGTAATGCCCACGAAGACGCCCGTCAAGGGTTTACCCAACAGATAAGCGACCACAAAGGGCACCATTAGCGCCGTGGTGATGACCAGCGCCCGGCTGACGTCCGGCTCCAGGTATTCCTTCCTGACGATTTCCTGCAGACCCGCAATGGTTTTCTTTGTTTTCAATTTTCCGGTATCAATTTGACAATAAGACCATAAGTGGTGTTGTCCGCACTGCTAGATAAGAATTCCAACTCATTTTATCCCGGATGTCTTCCCATGGATTAAACAGAAGCCAGGCGGAAATTGCTCAATGTATACGGCCAGCGATCGGATCAGTTGAAAAACAAGTTGGAACCTGAAAAGTTAAGTTACTGCCAAGTGTACCCAACCCGGAAATCCTTGGTTTTCTCAGAGCCACGTTAGCAACCTATCCTTTATCCGTCTATTTTGGCAGCATCAATGGTTTTTATTGATATAACGGCCGGCTATTATTGCGTTAATGACCGTAGATGAACATCATCCATAACCGTTTGAAGAAAGTTGATTGCGTGGATGCTTTCATTCAAAGCCAGCAGAGGGACATTTACTCATGGATTATGCAGATCGGCCAATGAAATCAACTTCAGTACCCGAACCCAATGATTTATTGCGGGTATTATGGTATAATTAACGAATATTCAATCATTCAATTAGCACATTAGCCAATTACCCCATTCGCATATGTCTCCCAATCCCTTCCTTGCCAATTTCCGGCCTTACATTGCGGCCACCGTAAAGAGCCTGCGCGAACTCACTCCGGTACCCCTGCTGGTAGGCACGCTGCTGGGCATTGTTTTCGGGGCCTCTTCCCTGTACCTGGTGCTGAAAGTGGGTATTACGGTGTCGGCTTCCATTCCGGTGGCAGTGATTTCCATTACCCTGTTCCGGGTACTGTCTAAACTGGGCCTGCGCGATGCCACCATCCTGGAACACAACATTGTACAGACGGCCGGTAGTGCCGGTGAATCCATTGCCTTCGGCGTGGGTGTCACCATGCCGGCCATTATGATTCTGGGCTTCGACCTGGATTTCTGGCGGGTGACGATGGTAGCACTGATGGGAGGTCTGTTGGGCATTCTGATGATGATACCCCTGCGCCGGGCGTTGATCCGCGACCAGCATGGCATACTGAAGTATCCGGAAGGCACGGCCTGTGCCGAAGTGCTGAAGGCGGGTGCCAACCAGGAATCACGGAGCGTTTCGATTGAGGCCGAAAGGGGGCGTTCGGACGAAGCGATGAGCAACGGCGGAAAGATCATCGGGGCGGGTTTTGGGTTGGGCTTTCTGTTCAATACGCTGATGCAGGTGTTTAAAAGCTGGAAGGAGGTGCCGGGCAAAGAGTTCGGCCAACCCTTTGAAGGAGGCTCCGTTTCGATGGAAAACAATCCGGCGCTCCTGGGCGTAGGTTATATCATCGGTCCCCGCATTGCCAGCATTATGTTCGGCGGCGGAGCCTTGTCTTACCTGGTGCTGATCCCGATGATCAAATACTTCGGTGGCGGACTGGCCGAACCGCTTTCGCCTGCTACCGGCAAGCTGATCAGCGATATGGCCCTGGAAGGCAAAGACAGCATTCAGAGCACGTACATCCTCTACATTGGAGCGGGAGCGGTGGCCGCCGGGGGCATCATCAGCCTGGTGCGTTCCCTGCCCATGATCTGGCGGGGCATCCGGTCGGGCATTGCCGATTTCCGAAGCGGAAAGCAGGTGGCGGAACAGGAAGCCGTACCCCGTACCGACCAGGATCTTTCCATGAAATGGGTGGCCGGCGGTATTCTGGCCCTCATCATCATGATTGCCCTGGTGCCTACGCTCAAAATGAACATTCTGGGGGCGATTCTTATCATCCTCTTCGGTTTCCTGTTCGTGACGGTTTCTTCCCGGCTGACCGGCGAAATCGGCTCCTCTTCCAACCCCATCTCCGGGATGACGGTGGCTACGCTGCTGCTCACCTGTCTGGTTTTTCTTCTCCTGGGCTGGACGCAACGCGATCCCTATTTTGTCACGGCCTTGTCCATCGGCGGGATCGTGTGCATTGCAGCTTCAAACGGAGGCACTACTTCACAGGACCTGAAAACGGGTTTTCTCGTCGGGGCAACGCCCTGGAAACAACAGATCGCCATTCTGACTGGGGCATTGGCTTCGGCGCTGGTGCTGGGTCCCATCCTGATCGGACTCAACAACGCGGCGACAGTCTACCAACCGGTCGCATCGACGGCCTTTGCGAATGAGTTCCGGGTGCCCAGCCAGCAATGGGTGCAACAGGGCGGTGAGCCCCAAACGGAACAGGTAGAAGACAAATCTTTCAATGACAACCAGACGTATCACGTATGGCACAACACCGATGCCGGCCAGGGCGAAGCGGGGCGTTATTTGGTCGATAGCCAGGGCAAACCCGCCTACCTGGTCGATCCGGGCATCAACGGAACCATCCGGGAGCGGGCCGACGGTACCACGGTGACCAAATACAGTGCACCCAAAGCCACGCTCATCAGCTACATCATCAAAGGCATTCTGAGCCAGCAACTGCCCTGGGGACTGGTGCTGCTGGGTGTCATGATTGCCGTGGTGTTGGAATTGTCCGGCATTCCGGCACTGGCTTTTGCCGTGGGGATGTATTTGCCCATTGCCGTTTCAGCTCCTATTTTCGTGGGCGGCCTTGTGCGCTGGCTGGTAGATAAGGATCTGATTAAAAAGCTGCGGGGCCGTCATCTGACGGAAGAAGAGATGATTGCCGAAACGGACAAAAGCCCGGGCGTACTGTTGGCTTCGGGTTACATTGCCGGGGGAGCGCTGGCCGGCATTATGGTCGCACTGGCGACAGAGTTCCTCAGCGGGACCGTGCTCACCTTTACCAATTGGTCGGAAGTATACAACCCCTTTTACGCCGGCAATCATGCCGATTGGCTGGCCCTGCTTCCCTTGCTGGTTTTATCACTTTTGTTGTACTTTGCCGGCAGAGAACTGATTTTTAAAAGCCGAAATCAAATCCGATAATTGTTAACCTGTATGAGTACAGAAAGTGCAGATTCCCGATCGTTCCCTTTTGCCGACCTGGCGCTGGCACGGCGGCTGGAAAAGGCCGAAGCCCGGAGCAATGCCGGTTTCGTAGAAACCAAAGCCCGGCTTTTCCCCGGGAGTGGTGCCGCGTGGATACAAGTGGGCGGTGCCTACGCCATGTTTGACGGTGCCGATTCGCCCCTGACGCAAACTTTCGGATTGGGCATGGAAGAGCCGGTCAGTAGTGCCGACATGGAGACCATGGAACGCTTTTTTGAGGAACGGGGAGCGCCGGTGTTTCACGAAGTCAGTCCGCTGGCCGATCCGACTGCGTTGGCTCAACTGAACCAAAGGGGTTACCAGCCCATTGAATTTACCTCCGTGCTCTATATGCCTATCCACCCCGAAACGATCCCGGGCAGATACGGAAGTGCGGCGCTGAAAGTACGCCTGGTGCGGGCGGGAGAGGACCCGATCTGGTCGCAAACCGCAGCCAAAGGATGGAGCCATTACCCCGGACTGGATGCGTTGATGGAAACCATCGGGCAGATCAGTGTAAACCGGACTGATACGCAGCTTTTTCTGGCGGAACTGGAGGGACAACCCGTTGCAACGGGAGGTCTGAACTTTCACGGGGGCATAGCATTGCTGGCCGGAGCCAGTACTGTACCCGAAGCCCGCCGCCAGGGTGCCCAGTCGGCCCTGCTGTCCGAACGACTGCGGTATGCCGCGCAGCAGGGGTGCGATATCGCGATGATGGGTGCACAACCCGGCAGCGATTCCCAGCGCAATGCCGAACGACAAGGCTTCCGGATCGCCTATACGCGTATCAAGTGGCAGCTGGTGAGGTAAATCTGCTATTCTCTGCGCCCTGGTAATATTGCTTCTTCAGGGGCGCAATGCATTTTACTGTTCCCTCTCCTTCTTGCGTTCTTCGCGTTTTTCCTGGCGTTCCTTCTTGCGCTCTTCGCGCTTTTCTTTCCGCTCCGCTTTGCGTTCCTCCTTTTCTTTTTCCTTCAGCTTTTCTTTGTCTTCCTCCAGGTTGCCCAGACTGACGGAGCCTTCCAGCCCGGGGTCGATGGCTTTGATGAAGGAGTTCTTGACGGCATTGATGATGGTGGCCCACACGTCGATATCCGGGTTGTTGATGTCGCCGGAAATGGGCACTTTGGTGGCTTGCCGGTCGTTGGGGCGGTTCTTGAAGATGAAGCCCAGCAGCCCGATGCCCACTTCTTTCAGAAAGCGGAAAGGTCCTTTTTTAACATCTTTTTCTACCTTCACCACCTTGATATCGGTAAACAGCGGCTTGACGTAACCCTTGAATTTCCCGTTGTCACCCGCAAACTCCGCGTACATGTTGAACTTCCCCTTCTCCATATCAATGTCCGCGTAGGCTTTGAAGAATTCGTTCAGCTTCACCAGGTTCAGGTCTTCTACCTGGATGTTGAAGTCGAAAGGAGGCTGCTCTTCCAGTGGGTTGGTCTTCATGAAAACTTTCAAATTTCCACTCCCCAGAATCTTCCCGTTGGCATCGATGGTCGAAACCAGGTCTTTGGACACTTTTTCGCTGTTGCTCAGGTTGCGGGCTACCAGTTGGAGCTGGTCGATAAAGATGTCTACCTTGGGAGAAGAGTTGAAATTTTGAAAGTGAATTTCTCCGTTGTGTACCGTAAAGGTGTTGATGCGGAGCGGGAAGAGTTCCTTCACGGTTTCCTGCCAGTTGCCTTCTTCCCCGGTCTGGGTCTGTTCTTCGGTGGGGCCGTCCACGAAGTTGACTTTGGGGCTGAACGCCTGCACTTCGGCCACCAGCGAACCTTTGAAAAGCGACTTCCATTCCAGCGAAAAGTCGGTTCGGGCTACTTGGATAAAGGGAACCGGTACTTTGCCTTCGACCTTTTTCAGGACCAGGCTGTCGATGCTATAGGCGCTGCGGATCAGGTGAATATCTACGTCCGACACGCTGCCAGTATATCCTTCGATGTCGTTCTGCAGGGTCTGATTGATGACGTACCTGGCAATGGAAGGCAGGCAAAGCCGCGCGACAATCAGGATACCCAGCAAAAAGAAAAGAACGGTAAGGGTTTTTTTAGTTCTGTTCATGGTGCTCCAAATCACGTACCTAGCCTCATACGTACGGGCGCAGACAGAGTTGAGCAGCAATATTTTTCACTGTGCTGATACTGAAGTAATAGCCGGCGGACTATTGAATACGTTTGCCCATAATCAGCACGCTTCTTTCGATGCCGTCCAGCGTTGCCACCCTAGGGAGCAGGCCCCACTGCTCGAATCCCGCTCGTTTGAACATATTCAGACTGGGGCCGTTGTGGGCGAAAATCAGGCCCAGTAGGGTGTGAATACCGAATTGATGGCAGTGCTCCATACAATGCTGCAGAACCAGGCTCCCCAGGCCTTTTCCCCGGATGGCGGCGTCCAGGTAGATACTTACTTCGGCCGTGGTATCGTAGGCTGGTCTTTTATAAAAAGCGTGCAGACTGGCCCAGCCCACTGGCTGGTTCTGCTCTTCCACTATCCACAGGGGCCATTTGTCCGGTCGGTGGTCCTCAAACCACGCCACCCGGCTTTCTACGGTGACGGGTTCGGTATCAGCCGTTACCATGCGGGAGGGAATGGTGGAATTGTAGATTTCTACGATCCGTGGCAGATCTTTGGGCGTGGCAATTCGGAAACTGGGTGTGTTCATATAAGGATTGAGCAGGGGAAGGGTAATAGAAGTGTTTCAAGAGAAAATAGAATGAATTGGTCCGCTGATGCGATGCTAAATATGCTGATGAATTGTTGAAAACCAGCGTGTTGGCTAAAATAAATACGGTTTGGCTGTTAGGGAGCTGCAAAGGAGTGCTAAGCGATGGCAACGTCACCCCAGCTCAGTGAGCAGCTGGTTCAGATTCAGGGTGTGCGTGTACATTTCAATGGAGCCGTCCGCTTTTCTGGGCCACTGTTCGTAGGGGCGGTCCCAGTACAGTTCCACGCCATTTTGATCAGGGTCGTTCAGGTAGATGGCTTCCGACACACCGTGGTCAGCCGCCCCCGTGATGGGATAATTGGCTTCCAGCAGGCGGTTGAAAGCAACGGCCAGGTCTTTTCGGGTAGGGTAGAGGATGGCCGTATGAAACAAGCCCGCACTGCGTACCGGGGCCGGAGGCGCATCTTTGCTGTACCAAGTGTTGAGCCCGATGTGGTGGTGGTAGCCGCCTGCCGAAATGAAGGCCGCATCTTTGCCGTAGGTAGTAATGAGCGCAAAGCCCAGCAGGTCGCAGTAAAACTGCATTGCCCGGTCCAGATTGGCTACTTTCAGGTGTACGTGACCAATGCGCGTTTGTGGGGGAATGGTGTAATCCATAGGGCTTGCTTTTTTGATTGAGAAAATTTCATCAAAATAAAAACAGAATCAGACCCGAACAAGTCATCCCGAAAATAACCCTAAGCGGCCGCATTTCCGTAATGAACCCAGGAAATGGACGGGAGGTAAACAAAGGGCCGAATCCATTTCCGGTTCATAACCTGTTCACGCAACCCATCTCAATTTCATATCCGTTGTTCACCTCTCAATTTATCCATGTACTTAAAAACGCCCCTCTGGGGGAAGGGGATTTATGATTGTCAATACCGATAAAAAAGGCTGGGAAATCATCTACCAGCAGGCCCACGCCCTGCTGGCCGTGCAAATCGCCAGTCACTGGCGGAAAGACCAACGCCCAGCCCGCTGGCTGGAAACGCTGATTGCCATCGTAGAGCACGACGACGGCCAGACCGACTGGCAGCGCGATACCTATCTCAACGACGCCGGAGCACCCATGGACTTTTCTTTCCAAGCCGTGTCGATGACCCAGATGAAGCGGGTAACCGAACTGACCCGCTACAAGGGGCGTTGGGTGGCCCTGCTGGTCTCTATGCATATGACGTACCTCTACGAAAGCAAAAGAGGCAGCAATCAGGAACTGGATGCCTTTCTGGATGAGCAATCGGCGAATCAACGACGGTGGCGAAAAGAGCTGAAAGTAAGTACCAAGGAAGCCCAGTGGGCCTACGCCCTGGTGCAGTTCTGTGACCGGTTTTCCCTGATTCTATGCCGACAGGAACTGCCCATGGATGAACGGGCGCTGGAAATCACGAAGGGACCGGATGGCAAACGCTATGAAGTGACCCAACGGGTGGATGGAACCCTGAAAGTAGTGCCCTGGCCTTTTGAAGAGGCGGAGCTGGAAGTAAAAGTAGAAGCCACCTACCTGTCGCAATTGCATTTCCGGAATGACCAGGAACTGATCAAAGTCCTGAGAGAATCTCCGGTAAAAGAGAAAGCCTGGCGGATGATCAAGGGCTAAATTAAACCTGACAGGTTTCCGAAAACCTGACAGGTTTGGGTAATACCGGTTGCGGGAGCAGCAGTCTGGCAACGCGCGAAATAATCAGCGGAATTTTTGGTTGTTCAAACGGGGTATTGTAGCTTCGCGGCTGATTATGAATCAGTCCACTACCCACTTATTCATGGCCTTTTTGGTTTGCACTTCCCATCCCCATGTGCACCATCATTCTTCGTAAGAAGAACTCCCGACCCCATTGCCCCGGCGATACCATCGCCCTTCCGTTGACCAGACTTGTTTTTAATAACCACCGGCTTAATCAGCCTTTTCTATCTAGTAACTTATTATGGATAATATCCTTCGCATTGCCATCCAGAAATCCGGACGTTTGAGTGAGGACTCCCTTGGCCTGATCAAGGAATGCGGCATTCAATTCAACAACGGCACCGGCAAGCTCAAATCGGATTCCACGAACTTTCCCGCTGAATTTCTTTTCCTCCGCGATGACGACATTCCCGGCTACGTAGCCGATGGCGTGGCCGACGTAGGCATCGTGGGCGAAAACGTCGCGGTGGAAACGGCCAAGGTAGTGGAAACGGTTAAAAAACTGGGTTTTTCCAAATGCCGCCTGTCGGTGGCCATACCGCGCACTTACGAATACCGGGGCGTACAGGATTTGCAGGGAAAAAGCATTGCCACTTCTTATCCGCGCATTCTGGCGGGTTTTCTTTCTCAAAATGGGGTGGAAGCCGACATCCACGAAATCAGTGGGTCGGTAGAAATTGCCCCCAGCATTGGCCTGGCCGATGCCATCTGCGACCTGGTGAGTTCGGGAAGCACCTTGCTGAGCAACGGCCTGAAGGAAGTCGAAACCATTTTCCGTTCTGAAGCGGTGATGATCGCTTCGCCCAACTTGTCGGTAGCCAAACGGCAGACCCTGGATAAGTTGTTGTTCCGGATCAAATCGGTGCAGGCGGCCAAGAACAATAAGTATATTCTGCTCAACACACCCAACCACGCCATTGAGAAAATCATCAGCATTCTGCCCGGCATGAAAAGTCCGACGGTAGTGCCATTGGCGATGGAAGGCTGGAGTTCACTGCATTCGGTGATCAACGAAAACGATTTCTGGGAAATCATCGAAGCCCTCCGCGAAGCCGGTGCCGAAGGCATTCTGGTGGTTCCCATTGAGAAACTGATTTTGTAATGTAGTTATCAGCTTTCGCCATTGGCAACCTGAAAGCGGAAGGAATACAGCATCTTTTCAGTAAACAGTAAAATAATTTATTAGCCCATTAGCACCGCATCGGCGGACCGATCACCCCATTAACACATTAATTTCCACCATGCAATTCATATCGTATCCTTCCCGCAATGAGTGGGCTTCGCTTTTGCAAAGGCCCGTGCAGGATTTCAGCCAGATTGAGCAAACCGTAGCCCCCATTCTCCAGCGCGTTAAGTCAGAGGGCGACCAGGCTTTACTGGAACTGACCGCCACTTTCGACCGCATCACGCTGGAGCACCTGCGGGTCGGTGAAGAAGCCATTGGGGCGGCGGCGCATCAGTTGAGCGATGAATTGAAAAGAGCCATCCATTTGGCTAAGTCCAATATTAAAAAGTTTCACGCGGCCCAGCGTGCGCAGCCGGAAAAGATCGAAACGACGCCGGGAGTGATATGCTGGCGGGAAAGCGTGGGGATTGAAAAAGTGGGGTTGTACATTCCGGGAGGTACGGCTCCGTTGTTCTCTACCGTGCTCATGCTGGGCGTGCCGGCTCAACTGGCGGGTTGCCAGGAAGTGGTGCTGTGTACGCCCGCCAACCGGCAGGGCGAAATTCACCCGGCCATTCTGTATACGGCCCAGTTGGTAGGCATCCACAAAATATTTGCGGTAGGTGGCGCTCAGGCCATCGCCGCCATGGCCTACGGCACCGAAAGCATTCCAAAAGTGCACAAGATATTCGGACCGGGCAATCAATACGTCACCGCTGCCAAGCAACTGGTGAGCAAAGAGGGAATAGCCATCGATATGCCCGCCGGCCCTTCGGAAGTAGCCGTATACGCCGACGACTCCGCGATTCCTGCCTTCGTGGCCTCCGATCTGCTTTCCCAAGCCGAACACGGTGTCGACAGCCAAGTGCTGCTGGTAACGGAAAGTGAACGTTTGGTCGAACTGGTGAATGAAGAATTGGGTAGACAGCTGGAAAGGCTGCCCCGGCGTGACATTGCGGCCAGGGCATTGGAAAACAGCAAAGCCATTCTGGTGAAAAGCCAGACGGAGGCGGTTGACTTACTGAATGAATACGCCGCCGAACACCTCATTCTGGCCATACAAAACGCGGAAGAGGTGGGCAGGAAGATCATCAATGCCGGCTCCATTTTCCTGGGCAATTACACACCCGAATCGGCCGGCGACTACGCTTCGGGTACCAACCATACGCTGCCGACCAACGGTTTTGCCAAAGCCTACAGCGGTGTTTCGCTGGACAGCTTCGTGCGCAAAATCACTTTCCAGCGGATTTCTGAACAGGGGCTGCGCAACATTGGTCCGGCCGTAGAAGCCATGGCCGCCGCGGAGTCACTGATCGCCCATAAGGAAGCCGTCAGTGTCCGACTGGACTACATTGCCCAGAACGGGCAGGAACAAGCGACCACGCCGGCGAAAGACCAGGGGCTACTGGCTTCCCTGCTGCGTCCACACATCGAACAACTGGCGCCTTACGCATCGGCCAGGGATGAGTATTCGGGGAAAGAGGGCATTTTTATGGATGCCAATGAAAATCCGCTGGGTTCGGTGACCGAATCGTCCTTCAACCGCTACCCCGATCCGTACCAGTGGGCAGTGAAAGAAAAGCTGGCCGCTATCCGAAAAGTGCGGCCTACGCAGATTTTCCTGGGCAATGGCAGCGACGAAGGCATTGACCTGCTCATCCGGGCTACCTGTACGCCCCGGCAGGACAACCTCCTGATTATGCCGCCCACGTACGGCATGTACGAAGTGAGCGCGGCCGTCAATGACGTAGACATCATCCGGGTGCCGCTGACGCCCGAAACCTTTCAGATCGATACCGACCAAGTATTGGCTGCGGTTACTGCGCATACTAAATTGCTTTTCATCTGTTCGCCCAACAATCCGACGGGCAACTTGGTGGATCGTACGGCTATTCTTACCATCCTGAATCGCTTTTCCGGCCTCGTCGTGGTAGACGAAGCGTACGTGGATTTTGCACCGGCGCATTCCCTGGTTTCCGAATTGGATCGCTACCCCAACCTGATAGTGCTGCAGACGCTTTCCAAAGCCTGGGGGCTGGCTTCCCTGCGGTTGGGAATGGCCTTTGCGTCCGAAGAAATCATCCGTATTCTCAATAAGATCAAGCCGCCGTACAACATCAACGGCCTGACGCAACAACTGGTGAGCGGGAGTCTGGATGAAGTAGAAAAGAAGGAGAAAATGGTGCGCGAAATTCTGGAAGCGCGCGAAAAGCTCCGGCAGCAATTGCTGACCATTCCCTCCGTGGTGTATGTTTATCCTTCCGATGCCAACTTTCTGCTGGTAAAGTTTACCCGGGCCAAAGCGGTATTTAATTATTTGCTGGAACAGAAGATCATTGTCCGCGATCGCTCCCGGGTAGTACTCTGCGAAGGTTGCCTGCGGATCAGCGTGGGTTCTGTCCAGGAAAATAGTGAGTTATTGCAGGCACTGAGGCAGTTTCAGGAATAAGTTTGCCCCCTTCATATCCGCAAGTTAGTTTGCCCGGTCGAACGTTTATTCAAGTCTGCATTGTTTTTGGGCGGCCAGAATCAAAGCAACGTAGGTTTCTTGGAAAAGTAGAATTGTTGCCTGAAACAGCATTCCTAATTTTGCGTTTGTTAAAACAGGTAAATCTTAAATAATTCTACTGGTTATGAAAAAACAATGGGCGATTTTGTGGGTGATGGCTGGTTTTTTTGCGATTGCTACGCCATCACTGGCACAGCAGCGCGAATGGGCGATTGGTCTGCGCCTGGGTGAGCCTACGGGTCTGAACGTGAAAAAGTACATGGGCAAAAGCAATGCGCTGGACATCAACATCGGCTCTTACGGAGGGCTGTACGGTGGCCGTGCCTACCGCAACGGTTACTACCGCAATGCCGGATTCTCTCTGATGGTCAACTATCTGTGGCAGAAGAAAATCAAGGATGCGCAGGGTCTGCAGTGGTACTATGGGTTGGGTGGACAACTTACTTCCCGCAAATATTATTACGTTAAAAACGGAAACGGTGAATACTACGAAAACAATTTAGGCCTGGGTGCTACGGGTATGCTGGGCATCGAATGGTTCATTCCCAATGCGCCGATCTCCCTTTTTGCGGATATCAGCCCTTACGTAGAACTGTTCCCATCTCCTTTCTTCATCAACTTCCAGGGCGGAATCGGTGGCAGAGTGAACTTCTAATCAACGTGATATGAAGCACTTTTTCTACTTGATCATCATTGCTACTTTTGCGTTTGCCTGCACCAGAAAGACAACGGTCATTAACAACAATAAGACGGTTGTCGTAAAGAAAGACAATGGCAAGCACAAAGGCTGGTACAAAAATCCTAAGAACCCGCACCATCCTTCGCATAACCGGGGAACTACCACTACAACCGTTGTCGTAGTAGAACAGAAAAACGGAAAAGGCAAGGAAAAGGGCTCCGATAAAGAGCACGGTCACGGAAAGGGTAAAAAGCACAAAAAATAAGCCTCTGCTATGAATAATCGCCACGGTTCTTTTGGACCGTGGCTTTTTCGTTCTAAGGTTAGCCACGGAGCCCGTTGCCTTCCAGGCCGTTTGCCGCTTTTTCTTCGTATCTTTACTTAGAAGCCGCAAAGGGCTGAGCTTCTGGATCATTGCGGATAACTTTACCCTAATTCATCTTGCCTCATCCCAAATTTAAAATATACAGTTCCTCCGCCGGGTCGGGCAAAACCTACACCCTTACCAAAGAATACCTCAAACTGGCCCTTAAAACCGACAGCCCTTTTTACTTTCGCCGCATCCTGGCCATCACTTTTACCAACGATGCCGCCAATGAAATGAAGGAGCGCATCCTGAAAGCCCTCCGACACTTTTCCGATGACTCAGCCCTTTCCGAAAGAGAAAAGGCCCAGAGTGCGTCGCTGTTGTCTCAGATTACCCAGGAACTCAACGAAGCGGAGCCCTTCGCTATCATTACGGAAGAGATCATTCGCCACCGGGCTGCCCAGACGTACAAAAAGATCATTCACGAATATTCTGACTTTGCCGTCTGTACCATCGACAGCTTTGTCAACCGCATAGTCAGCGCTTTTACTGAAGAACTGAACATTCCCTTCAACTACGAAGTGGATATGGATACCCACAACCTGCTCAATGCCGCCGTAGACCGACTGCTGGACAAGGTGGGGAGGGAGGAATACACTCACCTGACGGAAGCGTTGGAAGCCTACGCCATGGAAAAGGCGGAAGAAGGCCGCAACTGGAATCGCCTGCCCGATGAGTTGGCCGATTTCGGGCGCAATCTTTTCAATGAGCAGGTATACGGACCGGTCACCAAGGTGCAGCACCTGAACATCAGCGATTTTATGCGCATCCGGGAGCAACTGAGTCAGCACAATGCTGAAGTGGAGCGCTGCCTCCGTGAAAAAGCCCACGAAGCCATTCAACTGATTGCCGCAAAAGGCCTCAGCAACAAGGATTTTTATTACGGAGACAAAGGGATCGGGGCTTTTTTCGGCAAATGGATCGGTAGCAAAATGAACCTGGCCGAATTACCCAATTCCTACGTGCGCAAAACCATTGAAGAAGATATCTGGTACACGGCCAAATGCACACAACGCGACGTAATCGACACGATTAAGAATGATCTGGCGGCTTGTTTTCAGTGTATTGAAAGGGTGCGTGAGGAGTCGGGTGCGCGCTACCTGCTGTATCAGCAACTGCTGCCGGCTTTCTACAAACTTTCCGTGCTCAACCAGATTCGGGAAGAACTCCGCGACATTCAGCGCGATAAGAACACCATCCACATTTCCGACTTCAACAAGACCATCCTGGACATTGTGCTGCGCGAACCTGTGCCCTTCATTTACGAACGCATGGGCGAACGGTACAACCACATCCTGATCGACGAATTTCAGGATACTTCGGTACTGCAATGGACCAACCTGCTGCCACTTATTGAAAACAGCCTGGGTTCGGCGCACTTCAACCTGGCCGTAGGCGACGCCAAGCAGGCCATTTACCGCTGGCGGGGCGGCGAAATGGAACAGATCGTACACCTGCACAAGCAGCAACCGGAACTGCTGATGGCGATGAATCGCACCCACAACGACCTGATAGAGGAGCGGTACCTGGGTATCAGTCAGTACCTGGCCCCCGAACGCCTGAAAACCAACTACCGGAGCACGCGGGAAATCATCGAATTCAATAATGCCTTTTTCTGGACCGTAGCCGATTTCAGCCGGTTCGACAAGCCCTTGCTGGACGCCATTTACGATGACATGTTCGAGCAGGATCTTCCTGAACAGGCCAGCACGGGCGGGCACGTTGAGATGCGGTTTCTGGAAAAAGAGGAGGGAGGCGAAGAAGAAATCCCTTACGAACAAGTCATGCTGGAAACCGTACTCCGGACCATCGAAGGGGCGGTGGCCGCTGGCTTTGACTGGAAAGACATCGCCATTCTGAACCGCAGAAACCACGAAGGGCGGGCCATTGCCCATTTTCTGAAAGAAAACGGCTATGACATCATCTCTCAGGATTCCCTTTCCCTGCAGTTTTCCGATGCCATCAACCTGCTGATTTCCCTATTGAAAGTAGTACAGGCGCCCGACAACAAACTGGCGAAGTACGAAGCGCTCTATCTGTTTTATCGCATCATTCTGCGCGAAATTCCGGACAACCTCATCAACGAACAGATTCGCACCGTGGCGGAAAGTACCGATGTACAGGTGTTTTATAGTTATTTTTCCGACCGCGGCTATCCGCTGAACGGCACCCGTTTGCCACAGGTAGGAATATACGAAATCGTCGAAAAGCTGATCGACACCTTCCGGCTGTTTGAGAAAGCCCGGCAGGCCGAATACGTCTTCCGGTTTCTGGATGTGGTTTTGGAGTTCAGTACCAAGCAAAGCACCCAACTGGCCGACTTCATGACGTACTGGGAGCAGAAGAAAGAAAGCCTGTCCATCAATACGCCCCGTAACCGAAATGCCATCACGCTCACGTCTATCCACCGGGCCAAAGGTTTGGAATACCCCGTTGTCATCCTGCCCTTCGCCGATTGGTCATTGACCCCCATGCGCAATTCGGCGATGTGGGTAGACCTGGACGAAGTCTGGTTCGATGAACTCTCTGTCATCTCCGATCGGGGTGAAAAAAGACTGGGGGCTTCTTCGGTGCCCATCGGCAGTGCCCTGAGCGACACGCCCTTGCAGGAACAATACCAACGGGAGGTCGAACGTACCTACATCGAAAGCCTGAATATGCTCTATGTAGCCATGACCCGACCCATCCATCGGCTGTACGTACTGGCCAAGCGAAATGACTTCAGCAAAGCCACTTACCGGAATCAGGTCAACTTTTTTTTCTATCGGTTTTTGCAGGAAAAAGGAATGTGGAATGAGGGCCAGCGAACGTACGTCATGCACGAAGGGATGCCGAAAGTACAGCTGGAAGACCTGCAACCGGCCGAAAACGTGCTACCCCTGAGCCGCATCATCAGCCACGATAAAAGCGACAGCGCCAAACTCAGCCGCTCCGCCTCCCGGCTGTTTGACCTGGATACCTTTGAAAAAAAGAAGGATTGGGGACGGAAAATGTACGATACCATCGGCCGGTTGCGCCACGCTGGGGAAATGGACAAGGTACTCCGGCTACTGGTCAGCGAAGGCGTGCTTGATAAACCTGAAGCCGCGAAAATGAAGGAACAACTCCAGAAATTGTTGTCGGTCGCGCCACTCAAAGGACTGTTTGAAGAAGGCCTTCGGGTGGATCTGAGCCGGGAAATTTTGCTCAAAAACCGGGAGGTGCTCAAGCCCGACCGCGTAGTATGGCAAGGAAGCCGGCTCACGATCGTCGATTACAAAACCGGTACGCCCGAACTATGGCACCGGGAACCGATGGAAAAATACGCCGAATTGTTCGGCAAAATGGGTTTCAGGCAGATTGAAATGTGGCTGGTGTATCTGGAAGAAGGCAAAGTGATATCTGTATAAAAAAACAGCCGTCGTCCAAGGGGCAACGGCTGTTCGATAGAATATAGAATTCTAACCTTAACATCTGTTAATATGGGTAGGCCCAGGTGCCTGCATGCTTTCGGAGCTTATCGGGCGAGATAAGAAAATAGCGTCTGGTGAAGGATTTGGAAAAAGGTCGCAAACGAATGGTTGACAAGGCTGGTACTTTTCCATTCTTCGGCGGGTATGATCTGGTCTTCAACCTGGTCGTCGGGTCCGAAAACCCGCATCACAATCAGGTTGATTTTTTGAAATGGAGACTCCATACGTTTGGTTTGGGCCACTTTTTTCGGTTGAGTCACTTTTTTATCTGCCTGATAAGGGCACGGGTTTGTCTTTTTACAGGGAGACAAAGCCTGCTTCGGCGATTGAGTCGTACAGCCGCTTCCAGTTGCCCGGCTGGCTTTTTTCGCTGGCTTGGCTGCTGAAGCTTTGGTTTCGGTAGCACTTTCCTTCGCAGTCATATTGTCTGCAAACATGTCCTGAGGATAACCCATTCCTTCCGATTGGGTGCGGGCAAATGCGACCAGGCAGAGTAAAAAAAGGAGCTGTATGAACGTTTTCATAGTGTTATTGGTAATGAGAGTCTGGCACAATGCTTTTAAAGGATTTCGATTCAAGGACTCAGGCCGACTGACAAAGGTTGCACGCGCTTATCAAATAATTTAAAAAATATTCTGACGCTTGCCTGCTCTGGTTTCAAGAGATATGCCAGTGTGTTAATGGTTTGATAATAAGGACATTGCCTATGAGTCGCGTTATTTGAGTGTCCGTATTCAATACAAAAGCGTTCGTTTGCGAACACTTTACCGGTATCACGCCGTGTTCATTGCTTATTTCAGATTCCTTTTGGAGCCTGAAATACAACTGAACCAGGAAAAGTGACCGAAAATGATCAATTTATTCATACAAGCAATGGCAGTCAGACACTCAACTGCTCAGACAAGACCAACAGAAAAAGAGAATAGATAAAGGATTTTATGTCGGAAAACCAGCGGTTCATCGGTCAGTTCCATCCGATTGACGGCAGATAGTGCTTTAGTCTAGTGCGGATTGAATTAACCGGAGTATCGACTCTTTCCAGCCAAATGCTGTTTTCAAAATTTAAGTCAAATAGTTAAATTGCCCTTCCATTCATAACAAACGCCATCCTTATGTCAGGACATAGTAAATGGGCTACCATAAAAAGAAAAAAGGGAGCTCTGGACGCCAAAAGAGGAAAAGTCTTTACCAAGATCATTAAGGAAATCAGCATTGCTGCCAAACTGGGCGGTTCGGACCCCGATGCCAATCCCCGTCTGAGGCTGGCTATTCAGAATGCGAAGGGTGCCAACATGCCCAAGGACAACATTGAACGAGCCATCAAGAAGGGCGCTGGTACGGATGGAGCTGACTACATTGAAACTACGTACGAAGGAAATTACGGCAACGTCGGTATCTTTATTGAATGTACCACCGACAACCTCAACCGTACGGTCTCCAATATCCGTTCGGCCTTCAACAAACACGGCGGGAGTCTGGGTACCAACGGGTCACTTTCCTTCATGTTCAATCGCAAAGGCGTCTTCACCATCGTACAACCCGATAACCTGGACCTGGATGAATTTACGCTGGAACTGATCGATGCCGGTGCCGACGACGTAGAGGCAGAAGAAGGGTACATCACCGTCACCTGCGCGATGGAAGACTTCGGAGCGCTCCAGAAGAAGCTGGATGAGATGAAGATCACGGTGGAAAATGCCGAACTACAGCGTATTCCCACGATCCTGGCCAAGCTGGACGATGAAACCTTCAAGAAAGCCATGAAGTTTATCGAAGTACTGGAAGATGACGACGACATCCAGAAGGTATACCACAACATTGAAACCACCGAAGAACAAATGGAGCTGATCGATTAATTTTCAGCCCTGAAATTCGAAATGGAAGCCCCGCCTGTTCAACCCGGCGGGGCTTCTGCTTTACGGAAAAGAAGCGTATAGTTAAACCAACCAAAGCTGGGAACTGATGGAAGCCATTGTATTGAAACGTAAATATTTCGAAGGGATGACCGATCAGGAGTTTTTCCATTTCTGTCAGGAATACGAAAACCTTAAAATTGAGCGCGACGCACAGGGAAACATTATTCTTTTGCTGCCACCGGGAGCTGATACAGGACATAAAAACATTAAGATTACTGCCCGGTTACAAGTGTGGTCCGAAAAAGATGGAACGGGACTGGCCTTTGACAATAATACCGGCTTTACGCTGTCCAGTCAGGCAATGCGTTCTCCGGATGCTGCTTGGCTTACTCTTGAGAAATGGAACCAACTTACTGCTGAACAGAAAGAGGTTTTCGCCCCGGTTTGCCCCGATTTCGTGATCGAACTCTGCTCCCGGACGGACCAGCTGAAAGAAGCTAAACAAAAGATGGAGGAGTGGATTGCGAATGGCTGCCGTCTGGCCTGGCTGATCGATCCGGTCGAAGAGAAGGCGTACGTTTACCGCCCCGACCGGGAACCTCAGGTGATACCTACCTTCGATGCGACGCTTTCGGGCGATGATGTCTTAGCTGGCTTCGAACTGGATTTGCGCATCCTGAAATAGAAAATAAAAAAGCGCATAAAAAAGCAGTCCTGCCGAACTCAATCAGCAGGACTGCTTTTTTATAATTCGCTTGATGACTTCCCGATTACCCTACGCTGCCTTCCAGACTGATGGCCAGCAGCTTTTGGGCTTCTACGGCAAATTCCATCGGTAGTTGCTTGAGCACTTCCTTGGCGTATCCGTTGATGATCAGGGCAACGGCTGCTTCGGTATCGATGCCGCGCTGGTTGCAGTAGAAAATCTGATCTTCGCCAATCTTGGAGGTAGTCGCTTCGTGCTCCACCTGGGCCGTCTGGTTGTCTACTTCAATGTAGGGGAAAGTATGTGCGCCACACTTATCGCCCAGCAGCAATGAATCGCACTGGGAGAAGTTACGGGCATTTTCAGCTCTTTTAAATACTTTCACCAGACCGCGGTAAGAATTCTGGCTGCGCCCGGCCGAAATGCCTTTCGATACAATCCGGCTCTTGGTGTTCTTACCAATGTGGGTCATTTTCGTCCCCGTATCGGCTTGCTGGTAGTTGTTGGTAACGGCTACTGAGTAGAATTCACCAATGGAATTGTCCCCTTTCAGGATTACGGAGGGGTATTTCCAGGTAATGGCCGAACCGGTTTCTACCTGCGTCCAGGAAATCTTGGAAGAGTCGCCCAGACAGATACCACGCTTGGTCACAAAGTTATAAATACCGCCTTTACCATTCTTGTCGCCGGGGTACCAGTTCTGTACCGTCGAATATTTAATCTCCGCTTTTTCGTGGGCTACCAGTTCTACTACTGCCGCGTGCAGCTGATTTTCGTCGCGCATCGGGGCAGTACAGCCTTCCAGATAGCTCACGTAGCTGCCGGCATCGGCAATGAGCAGCGTTCTTTCAAACTGACCGGTATTGGCGGCATTGATCCGGAAATACGTGGAGAGCTCCATCGGGCAACGTACGCCCTTGGGAATGTAGCAGAAAGAACCGTCGCTGAATACCGCGGAGTTGAGGGCGGCAAAATAGTTATCGTGTACCGGAACCACCGAGCCGATGTACTTGCGGACCAGTTCGGGGTGGTTTTCCACGGCCTCACTCATCGAGCAGAAAATGATGCCCATTTCTGCCAGTTTGGTTTTGAAAGTAGTCGTGATGGATACACTGTCGATGACCGCATCCACGGCCACGCCGGTTAGGCGTTTTTGCTCATTGAGTGATATACCCAGCTTCTCGAAGGTTGCCCGCAGTTCCGGGTCAATTTTATCCAGACTATCTACCGATACTTTCTGCTTCGGGGCAGAATAATAAATGATATCCTGGTAGTCAATCTGGGGATACTTTACGTTGGGCCAGGTAGGCTCTTTCATGGTTAGCCACTGCTGATAGGCATCCAGGCGCCACTGCAGCATCCATTCCGGCTCGTTCTTCTTGGCGGAGATGAAACGAATTGTGTCTTCATTCAGCCCTTTGGGGGCCGAATCCGTCTCAATTTTAGTTTCAAAACCGTATTTATAGTCAGAATTGGTGATGCTTTCTAAAATCTCTGTGTCTTTGCCCATGACAGCTTAGGAATTATTTAGAATGATTATAAAGATGCAATATACAACTTATAACAAATATATCGCTTTTATGTTCCTCAGATAGTCGCTTTTTTTCTGCCGAAACCGGTTCTCAGGGCGCATCGAAAGGGATAGGGCGGTTGATGGTTTCTTCCAGGGAAATGAGCGTTTCTGTCCGTTGAATTCCGTTGACTTTCTGAATTTTATCGTGCAGTACCTGACGCAGGTGCTGGGTGTCGCGGCAGATGATTTTAGCGAAGATGCTGTACACGCCCGTGGTATAGTGCACGTTGACCACTTCGGGAATCTTTTCGAGCTGTTTGACTACATCGTCGTACAGGGAACTCTTATCGAGGTAAATACCCAGGAAAGCGCTGATATCCCAACCCAGCTTGGCGGGGTCAATGTTGAGCTGAGAGCCTTTTACAATGCCCATTTGTTCCATCTTCTTCATCCGGACGTGGACAGTACCGCCCGAAACAAAGATTTTTTTCCCGATTTCGGTGTACGGCATATTGGCATCTTCCATCAGGAGCGACAAGATCTTGTAATCAATGTTGTCAATTTCTAAATTTTTATCCATTTTGAAGTGCTTGTTTTTGAATGGTTGAATCAAAAGTAATAAGATTTTTTAAATACTGTAAAAATTTCTGTTTTTTTGTAAAATATTTTTAATATAGTAATTCCTTTTTTAGTTTTGTGTCAACCTAAGTGAGATGCACTAGATGGGTTTTTATTGTAGGATGATGAAACTGGCAGACGTGCCCTCCTGTCTCGGGGGTGGAGAGTTCGGGAAAAATTGGCCCTCTAAGGCTAACTAACTGCTCCGTGAAGGTTCGACTCCTTCTCCTACAGCTATCAGATAAGCAATCCGCATTGCGGTAGCTTTATTTGGTTTTTAGTTTGTTGATGAAGTGTAAGGTTTACAGGCAAGTCCACTTTGAGACTTGCCTGTTTTATTTTGCCCCTACATGAAAAAATCCCGCCTTTTACACAAGACGGGACTTTTTGGTGAAGTATAATGAATACACCTCTTATTTCTAACCTTAAACCTAACGGTATAAACACAAATTTCATTCCAGAACTGTTATAAATCTTACAAGTTTTGAATAATTCCGTTGAGAAGGCTTGATTTTTTATGGGGGAAATTGTTTTATTTCGTTCCGCACATTTCCCTTCTGCATCCCCATGAACGATCAAATTGCTCCAGCGTCTCCTCTTTTTACCAATGATGCCGTTGTTCTGGGTATCCTGATGGGGGTCCTTGCCTTGATTTTTTATACATCTTCCAACAGCGCTCCCTTTTGGAAAAAATTTTACAAATACGTTCCTTCCATTCTGCTTTGTTATTTCATTCCCTCTCTGCTCAACTCATTCGGGATTATTTCCGGTGATCAATCCATTCTTTATACGGTCGCTTCCCAATACCTGCTGCCAGCCAGCCTGGTGTATTTTACCCTGAGCATCGATTATAAAGCCATTGCGCGGCTGGGACCCAAAGCGGTTATTATGTTTCTGACCGGTACCCTGGGTATTATGATTGGCGGGCCGTTGGCCATCCTCATTGTGAGCGCCTTCATGCCCGAAGCTGTGGGAGGCAGTGGCCCCGATGCCGTGTGGCGGGGGCTGAGCACCATTGCCGGCAGCTGGATTGGCGGCGGTGCCAACCAGACGGCGTTGAAAGAGGTATTTCAACCCAGTGATCAGCTGTTTTCGGCGGTCATTGCCGTAGACGTCATCTGCGCGAATCTGTGGCTGGCCGTATTACTTTACGGTGCCGGCCGGGCGAAGGAACTGGACGCCCGAATGGGTGCCGATGCCAGCGATATTGAAGTGGTACGCAAAAAGATCGAAGATTTCAGCCTGAGTGTGGCGCGCATTCCGTCGCTCACTGATCTGATAGTGCTAGCTGCCGCGGGCTTTTGCGCCATGGGCCTCTCTCACGCTTTGGCCGACTTTATCGCTCCCTGGATTGCCGTTCACTTGCCCCAATTGGAGCGCTTTAGCCTGACTTCTAAGTTTTTCTGGGTAGTCGTCATCGCAACGACCATCGGGATGCTGCTTTCGCTGACCAAAGCCAAGAACCTGGAAGGCGTGGGGGCCTCCAAAATGGGCAGCCTGCTCCTTTATATACTGGTAGCCACCATCGGGATGAAAATGGATACGCTGTCCATTTTCTCCAATCCGGGTCTCTTCCTGATTGGCTTCATCTGGATCAGCGTACACGGCCTTCTCTTGATGATTGTGGCCAAGCTGATCAAGGCACCCTTTTTCTTTACGGCTGTGGGAAGTCAGGCCAACGTAGGCGGTGCCGCTTCGGCTCCCATTGTGGCGGCGGCTTTTCATCCGGCCCTGGCACCCGTCGGCGTGCTACTGTCGGTACTGGGCTACGCTCTGGGCACCTACTGTGGTTACCTGACGGCGCTGCTCATGCAGTTGATTGCGGAGGGAGTCTGAACGAAAAATAGTAATCGAAAGCTGTCCAATCAAAAAAAGCTGCCCGTTTACGGGCAGCTTTTTTTGATTGGAAGAATAAGAATCAGAAGCGCACCCAACTACACGGGCAGCGCTTTCCGGGCCTGCCGATCGGGGTCATTGCGGACCACGGGCTGATCATTGAGAATCATCGTTTCCCCGTTCTGAGAGGAATATTTGGGCCAGTTGGGCAAACCACTCCCGTTCGGATTGCCGGTTCGGACAAACTTCAGGAAAGAGTCAGCCATTTTCGTCGATAACGCACGCGGGCGGGAACCACCGCCGGTGTGGGTAATCATCCGGTCAGTATTGTAAAACCAGAAGCAGATGTCGATGCAGTGGAAAGCCCGCATCCGGTTGTCGAACAGGGGCGGTTGCCATTCGAACCAGGCCAGGTATACCGGTGCTTTTTGCTTCGCCTTTGCGTCGGCCAGGGCGATGGCATTTTGCCGGTTGCTCACGGCCATCGACCAGATTTCCACCGGTTTCTTTTCCGGAAAGGCTTTAGCGTAAGCCTCCGCTACCCGACCGGCATTTTCCCCGAAACGTTCCTTGAGTTTCTCCTTGACTCCTTCCAGGGTAATGCTTTCCAGCGAAGCATCGGCCCGGCTGGGCGATGATTCGTTAAAAGTACTGCAGATGATCATCGGAATGTCGGTGGCCAGGGGCGTCGGTTCCGGATCGTAAGGATGCTGGGGCAGTACGACCCCATCGGTGACCGGTCCCCAATTACCACCGCGTTTGCCCTGGGCCTTCAGCTCTTCGCTCAGCTTTTTGCTGGCCCGGCTGGCAATTTCGTAATATTCCTTCCAGGGCATTTGCTGGAGCTGGCCCATCTGAGAAGCCGTCAGCCCTGCTTCCTGCAAAATATAGCTGCCCAATTTTTCGGATACCTCTTTTTCTGCCGCCCGCAGAGAGGCTCCACTGAGCACAACGGCTTTGTGGAACAGTCCTTTGGCTGCGGGCATGGCCGTCAGCGTAGATACCTTCACGCCTCCGCCCGACTGACCGATAATGGTGACATTGGCCGGATCGCCGCCGAAAAAGGCAATGTTGTCGCGCACCCATTCCAGTGCCGCCACGATGTCGAGCATACCCACATTGCCGGAAGCCGCGAAGGCTTGTCCGGCCGCTCCGGCAAAGTTGGCGAAGCCCATCGGTCCCAGCCGGTGATTGAGGGAGCAAAAGACAATGTCGCCCCGCTTGCTCAGGTTTTCGCCGTGGTAGCCATCCTGCTCAATGCCGTTGCCGTTCACAAATCCGCCGCCGTGGAGCCAGACAATGACGGGGCGCTTTTTGCCGTCGCCGGGTTTGGGCGTCCATACATTCAGCTTCAGACAGTCTTCGCTCACGTCATCGTAGTTCCAGTGGTCGGAAAAGGAATAGTGCGGATCGGCGTATCTTTTTTCCATGTTTTGGGGAGCGGAGTTTCCCCACCAGATGGCCGGTCTTACTTCCGTCCAGGGGCTGGGTTTCTTGGGCGGCATAAAGCGATTTTCGCCCGACGTATCCGCCCCGTAGGGGATACCCAGAAAAGTGTGAATACCATTGAGGATGAAGCCTCTTACCTTTCCGTAGGTGGTATTGGCGACGGCGATGTTGTCGCCAATAAAAAGTGCCTGATCGCTGGTAGCGGCCTGTTCGCGGGCATTGCCCATGAAAGGAAAGGCACTGGCAACACCCAGGCCAGTGGTGCCAATGCCCAGTTTTTGCAGAAAAGAACGTCGGTTAGATTTCATAGTTGATGGAGCGTTGGTGAATAATGCCGGAATGAAAAAGATTTGAATTTTAGCGAATGCGATTCTAGGCAAAAGAAGGAAAATTGTCTATGATTGAGCGAAAAGAAAAAGAAGGATTCCTTTACAGAGAGACAGGATTGATTCTTTGGCCGGAAAAGAATTCAAACGAATAAAGAGAAGCTTCCGCCGGATTGCATTTAAAATACTGCTTCTTCTTACTTCAATGGGGCCTCAAATTGAATTCTGCCCGATTGGAAATGTTAATTATTACTACCTTTGCGCAGACGACACATATGGAAAATATTAGAAATTTCTGCATTATAGCACATATTGACCACGGTAAGAGTACCCTGGCGGACAGATTACTGGAGTTCACCCAGACGGTTCAGAAGAGAGACATGCAGGCCCAACTGCTGGACGATATGGACCTGGAGCGCGAACGGGGCATTACCATCAAGAGCCATGCCATTCAAATGAATTATATTTATCAGGGCAAGAAGTACATTCTCAACCTGATCGACACCCCGGGGCACGTAGACTTTTCCTACGAAGTGTCGCGCTCCATTGCTGCCTGCGAAGGCGCTTTGCTCGTTGTAGATGCTGCCCAGGGTATTGAAGCACAGACCATTTCCAACCTCTACCTGGCGCTGGGGCAGGATCTGGAAATCATCCCGGTCCTGAACAAAATTGACCTGCCCGGTGCCATGCCCGAAGAAGTAAAAGACCAGATCGTAGATCTGATCGGCTGCGACCGCGATAGCATCATTCACGCCAGCGGTAAAGAGGGAATCGGGATTGAAGATATTCTACAGGCTATTGTTGAGCGGGTGGCTCCTCCCAAGGGCAACCCGGATGCCGAACTGCAGGCGCTCATCTTCGACTCTTCTTTCAACTCCTACCGGGGCATTGAGGTAATCTTCCGGGTATTCAACGGTAAAATCCGCAAGGGCGACAAAGTGAAGTTTGTGGCTACGGGTAAGGAATACAATGCGGATGAGATCGGAACGCTGAAGCTGACCAAAGAACCCAGAGAGGTGGTAGAGACGGGCGACGTAGGGTATCTGATTTCTGGAATCAAGGAAGCCAAAGAGGTAAAAGTAGGGGATACCATCACCCACGTAGAAAGGCCTACCAAAGAAGCCATCAAAGGGTTTGAGGACGTCAAGCCGATGGTATTTGCCGGCATTTATCCGGTAGAGACCAGCGAATTTGAGGAACTGCGGGCATCCATGGAAAAGCTGCAGCTCAACGATGCGGCGCTGGTCTGGGAACCCGAAACGTCAGCGGCACTGGGCTTTGGTTTCCGCTGCGGCTTCCTGGGAATGCTGCACATGGAAATCGTGCAGGAAAGGCTGGAGCGGGAGTTTGATATGACGGTAATTACCACAGTGCCTTCCGTACGGTTCCACGTGATTACTTCCAAAGACGAACTCATTCAGGTAAGCGCTCCTTCCGAAATGCCCGATCCCAGCTTCATCAGCCGGATCGAAGAACCTTTTATCAGTGCCCAGATCATCTCCAAATCAGAATACGTGGGCAGCATCATTGCCTTGTGCATGGACAAGCGGGGTATCATCAAAAACCAGATCTACCTCACTTCCGATCGGGTAGAGCTGAGCTTTGACCTGCCGCTTTCTGAAATTGTATTCGACTTCTTCGACAAGCTCAAGACCATTTCCCGTGGCTATGCGTCCCTCGATTATGAACTCATCGGTTTCCGGGAGTCGCATATGGTGAAGCTGGATATTATGCTGAACGGAGAAAAAGTAGATGCCCTTTCGGCCATTGTCCACCGCGACAAGGCTTACGACTGGGGAAAACGCCTTTGCGAAAAACTGCGCGAACTGCTTCCCCGACAGATGTTCGAAATTGCCGTTCAGGCCGCCATTGGTCAGAAAATCATCGCCCGCGAAACTGTAAAGGCGATGCGTAAAAACGTACTGGCCAAATGCTACGGTGGTGACATATCCCGTAAACGCAAGCTGTTGGAAAAACAGAAAAAAGGGAAGAAACGCATGCGCCAGGTAGGCAATGTAGAAATCCCGCAGGAAGCGTTTATGGCCGTTCTAAAGCTGGACTAGATTTATCTCCCTTTTGTTTCTTATAAATAACTTTTATAGGCAATTTCCCGTATTATTCTTCGTTTAACACTGAGTTACGTAAGTATTTACACTGTACCCGATAAGTACCAGTGAACTTACATTGACGTTTATATTATTTTGTCTTCCACATTTGCATATAGAAGATAAATAAGTTTATTTCCCGAATAAACGGATTTTGTTCTGACGTGATGCATTTTAATTTGCATTGAAAGGATTTTGATCAAGGTAACCATATTGGGTCGGGGTTTCTGTTGTGGATTTGGTTTTTGATTATTATTGCCAATAAAAGAACATCGTCAAAAACTCTAATTCACTTCATTTCATGAACATCTGCTAAGTTTTCATCGTTAACTGTTTCCTGGCCTTTCATTTACTGCCTTGCATCTTAATTCAATTTCAATGTCACAAAAATTAAAATTCGTAGACACCTCCCGCTCTGAGTTCTTTGCCACCACCCGTAAAAGAGTAGACGCTTACTTTAAAGAAAACAAAATCTCTAAACACGCGAACGGTGCCATGTGGGCCAAAACTGTTTTTTTTCTGGGAGGTTTCGTCTTGCTATATGCTTTAATTATGTCCAACCAATTTGGTGTATGGAGTATGCTGGGTTTGGCGATTGTGTTGGGAATGTTTGCCGCCTTCATTGGTTTCAACGTGTCGCACGATGCCATTCACGGGTCTTTTTCTTCCAGTTGCAAAGTCAATAAAGCTTTGAGTAAGTCTTTCGAAATTCTGGGAGCCAGTCCCTACGTCTGGAACATCACGCACAACCAGATTCACCATACGTATACCAACATCCCCGGTCACGATGAGGACATTGAAGTTGCCCCCGGGCTGGTTCGGATTTCTGAAGAAGAGAAAGTGAATAAGATCCAGCGTTATCAGCATTTTTATGCTTTTCTGCTCTACGGGCTGGCTTCCCTTTCCTGGGTGTTCCGCAAGGACTATAAAAAGTTTTTTCAGAAAAAAATCGGGCAACAAGACAATACCAACCATCCGCCGGTTGAGTATTTCAACCTGTTTTTCTATAAATTTCTTTACTACACCATTTTTATTGTGCTGCCATTGTGCATCCTGAACATCACCTGGTGGCAATTCATCATCGGATTTGTAGCCATGCACCTGGCCGAAGGCCTGGTTTTGGGGTTGGTATTCCAATTGGCGCACGTGGTAGAAGGCATGGCTTTCCCCGTGCCTGATAGCCAGGGAAACATTGACGAAGCCTGGGCAGTGCATCAGATGCAGACCACGGCCAATTTCGCCCGCAAAAGCGCGCTGGCCAATTTCCTCTGCGGTGGACTAAATATGCAGATTGAGCACCATCTTTTTCCCCGTATCTGCCACATTCACTATGCCGCTATCTCAGACATTGTTAAGGCAACGGCGGAAGAGTTTGACGTTCCTTACATTGAGAATGCTACTTTCTTTTCGGCCCTGCAATCCCACTACCGGATGCTGAAAAAACTGGGTAAGGAAGCTTACCTGGAGCAGGCCACGGAAAACAAGACAACTGCTTCCGCCGAAATAGTGGCTGTGTAGCACAGACGAAATAACCAGTTTTCATCCCGGCCCGATGCTCGTCAGGCCGGGATTTTTATTTTGCTTTGGCCAACTTCATACTACCGTAGCTGCTCACGGAACGCCAGATTGCCTAAATGCAATTTTGTAATAGCTAATTTTTGAATAAAGCAACAATACCCATACTTTTGGTACATCGAAACCTAGGAAACACAAAATTATTTATGGCTGAAGTAATCAGAATGCCCAAGATGAGCGACACAATGACGGAAGGTGTCATTGCTGCCTGGCACAAGAAAGTGGGTGATACAGTAAAGTCCGGTGATTTGTTGGCAGAGGTAGAAACGGACAAAGCGACGATGGAATTAGAGTCGTACAACGATGGCACCCTGCTGTACATCGGACCCAAAGAAAAAGACGCCGTTCCGGTAGACGGAATATTAGCAGTAATTGGTGAGAAGGGCGAAGATTTCCAGAATCTCTTGAGTGGCGCTTCGGGTGGTAAACAGGCGGCAGAAGAGCCTAAAAAAGAAACCACTCCCAGCAAACCAGCGCCTGCTTCGGAAGCCGCTGCCCCCGCACCGACCAAAGCAGCCCCCGCGAATGTAAACGCCGTCGTGATCCGGATGCCGAAAATGAGTGATACGATGACCGAAGGGGTGATTGTATCCTGGAATAAAAAAGTGGGCGATGCCGTTAAATCCGGCGACCTGCTGGCCGAAGTGGAAACTGACAAGGCCACCATGGAGCTGGAATCGTACGAAGACGGTACGCTGCTGTACATTGGCGTGGAAGCCGGTGCTTCCGTAGCTGTAGATGGCGTACTGGCCGTGGTGGGCGAAAAAGGAGCGGCTTACCAGGCGTTGCTCAATGGTGGCGGCACTTCTGCCGAAAAACCTGCGCAGGAGTCGGCTCCCGCTGCCGAAGCACCGGCCAGTCAGACTGGCACGACTGCCGCCTCTACCGATAGTACCGAACGCATCAAAGCCTCTCCGCTGGCCAAATCGCTGGCGAAGGAAAAAGGCATTGACATCGCCAAAGTACCGGGATCAGGCGAACAGGGCCGCATCGTGAAACGCGACGTGGAAAACTTCAGTCCGCAAGCCCAACCGGCTGCTCAGACACAACCGGCTGCCCAACCCAAAATCGAGACTCCCAGCCAGCCTGCCGCTACTACGGCACCGGCAGCCAAGCCCGCTACTGCTTCGGCCTTCGGACAGGAGAGCTACGATGAGGTCAACGTGTCGCAGATGCGCAAAACCATCGCCCGGAGGCTGGCAGAAAGCAAGTTTACGGCGCCGCACTTCTACCTCACGATGGAAATCCACATGGACAAAGCCATTGAGGCCCGTAACCAACTGAACGAATTTTCTCCGGTCAAAATCTCTTTCAATGACTTGGTGATCAAAGCGGCGGCGCTGGCACTGAAAAAGCACCCGAAGATCAACTCTTCGTGGCTGGGCGATAAGATCCGCCAGAACCACCACGTGCACATCGGCGTGGCCGTGGCCGTAGAAGAAGGCCTGCTGGTACCCGTGGTGCGCTTTGCCGATAACAAATCCATCTCGACCATTGCCGCCGAAGTGAAAGAACTGGGCGGAAAAGCCAAGAACAAACAATTGCAGCCCAAAGACTGGGAAGGCAATACCTTCACCATTTCCAACCTGGGGATGTTCGGCATCGACGAATTCACGGCCATCATCAATACGCCCGACGCCTGTATTCTGGCCGTGGGTGGTATCAAGCAGACGCCGGTGGTACGCGACGGACAGATAGTAGTAGGTAATATTATGAAAGTAACCCTTTCCTGCGACCATCGCGTGGTAGACGGAGCTTTGGGCGCTGCCTTCCTGCAAACTTTGAAAGAGTTGCTCGAACAACCCATGCGCATGCTGGTATAACTTTCAGGTTCGGCCGGAAAGTATCAACCCACAAGGTTTTTGGTAACCTTGTGGGTTTGTTTCTTATTATTGCAGCCGAGTCATCCATCTGCCAGAAGAAGTCCTTTCAAAACGGACCGCAGATCATTATTAAAATAAAACCCGATTGAAATCCGAACTATGAGTAATCAACCCAAAATACATTCTACCACCGTCCTGGGTATCCTGCACAAAGGAGAAGTAGCCCTAGGGGCCGACGGACAGGCTACGATGGGAAATACCGTGGCGAAAAGCAACGTCAAGAAAATACGGCGATTGATGGATGGCAAAGTGCTGGCTGGTTTTGCCGGCTCTACGGCCGATGCCTTTACGCTTATTGAGCGGTTTGAAGAAAAATTGAACGCCTACGGGGGCAATATGAAACGCGCGGCCATCGAACTGGCCAAAGACTGGCGCATGGATCGCTACCTGCGGAATCTGGAAGCGATGATGATCGTAGCCAATAAAGACGAAATGCTGGTTATTTCCGGTACGGGCGACGTGCTGGAACCTGACACGCACATTGCGGCCATCGGCTCCGGAAGTATGTTTGCCCAGGCGGCGGCCGTAGCCCTGCAAAAGCACGCCCCCCATTTATCGGCAGAGGAAATTGTTACGGAGGGCCTGCACATTGCCGCTGACATCTGCATCTACACCAATCACAACCTGGTGATTGAAAAATTGTAGTGCGCAATGGTGCTGAAGACCATTATCGAACACCCTTAATAGGACCTGAAAAGCCTGCTGCCCGAATAAAAGCGGGCTTTTTCATTATTCAGACCCTGTTTTTTAAGAAATGATGGCCTTTTGTTTGCCAATCCGGGTTCAGGCTTCGTTTCTTTCGTCAAATCATGCATCTTTGAGATAGCCAAATTATTCTCACCAGAAGTTCTCTAACCAAATGATAAAAAAACTATTTGGGCTGGCGGTCGCTTGTCTGACAGCAGGCCAGCTTTCCGCCCAGGAAACTTTCCCCCGCAATGGTACCTACGATGAACGGCCGGGATTGTACGCTTTCACCAATGCCTACCTGGTCATCGATTATCAAACCAACATTGAAAATGGTACCTTATTGATTCGGAATGGGGTCGTGGAAGCGGCGGGAAAGGACGTGAAAATCCCCGCCGGTGCCGTCGTCACTGACCTGAAAGGCAAGCGCATTTACCCTTCGTTCATTGACATGTACTCCGACTACGGAATGCCCGAAGTAAAGAAAGCGCCTTTCAACTTTGGCGGACCACCGCAGATGGAGTCAAAGAAAAAGGGGGCTTACTACTGGAACCAGGCCATTCAGCCGGAAAACCAGGCAGCCGATGTATTCAATTCCGATCCGAAAAAGGCCGAAGAACTGCGCAAACTGGGCTTCGGAACTGTGCTCACGCACCTGCCCGACGGCATTGTGCGGGGTACTTCCATGCTGGTGACGCTGGCCAATGAAAGGGACAATAGTACGGTGCTCAATAGCAAAGTCGCAGCCCACTACTCTTTCGACAAAGGAACGTCTGCCCAGGATTACCCTACTTCGCTGATGGGCGCTATTTTCCTTCTCCGTCAGGCCTATTACGACGCCCAATGGTATAAAAACAACGGCGGCCGCACGGCAGAATACAATATTTCGCTGGAGGCGATGAATAACCTGGCCGGTTTGCCGCAGGTAATCGAAGCCAACGGAAAGCTCAATGTGCTCCGTGCCGATAAGGTGGGCGACGAATTCGGTATTCAGTACATCATCAAGGGCGCCGGCGACGAATACCAGCGGCTGAATGAAATCAAAGCCACGAACGCTTCGCTGATCGTTCCGCTCAACTTCCCCCAGCCCTTCGACGTGGAGGATCCGATCGATGCTTCTATTGTGACGCTGGAGCAGATGAAACACTGGGAAATGGCTCCTGCCAATGCGGCGGCGCTGAGCAAAGCGGGCATTCCCTTCGCCCTGACGGCCGCCGACCTGAAGAACAAAGCCGATTTTGTGGCCAACCTGCGCAAAGCGATGGAAAATGGGTTGGATGAAAAGGAGGCACTCAAAGCCCTCACCTTTACGCCCGCCCGTCTGCTCAAATCCGAAAATACCCTGGGAAGCCTGAAAAAAGGGGCGATGGCCAACTTCCTGATTACTTCCGACGGATTGTTCAGCCCGGACAACGTCATTTACGAAAACTGGATTCGCGGTCAGAAACATACCGTAAGCGGCGATCCGCAAGCCACCGACATCCGCGGGGTGTATGACCTGACCGTGGGCGAAGGGCCGGTGGTAAAACTCCGGATCAGCGGCAAAGCCGACAAACCCGAATACCAGATGGGCAGCAACGATACCAATAAAATCACGCCCCGGGTCACCCGCTCCCGCAACCTGGTCACGATGGTGTACGCCCCGGACAAAGCCAGGCCCCAGGAGAGCATCCAATTGAGTGGCTACCTCACCGAAACGGCTCCGAACAACAAAGTTATGAAGGGTGATGGGCAAAAATGGGACGGTTCCCCCCTGAAGTGGCAGGTCGTTTACCGGGAGGCTGCGCAGACCGAAGTCAAAAAAGACACCACCCGCAAGCCCGCTACCGTGATGGGTACCGTCACGTATCCCTTCGTGGCTTTTGGGAATCCGCAGAAGCCGGTAGCGGAAAATTTCATTATTAAGAACGCGACCGTCTGGACCAACGAAAAAGAGGGCGTTCTGACCAATGCCGACGTACTGGTACGCGACGGCAAAATTGCGCAGGTAGGTCAGAACCTTAATGCGCCGGGGGTACGGGTGATCGAAGGCAAAGGCAAGCACCTGACCAACGGCATCATCGACGAACACTCTCACATTGCATTGCAGGACATCAACGAAGCATCGCAGTCCGTAACGGCAGAGGTTCGAATGGAAGACGTGGTAGATTCGGAAGACATCAACATTTACCGCCAACTGGCTGGTGGGGTAACCACTTCCCAACTCCTGCACGGTTCGGCCAATGCCATTGGCGGACAGTCGGCCCTGGTAAAACTGAAGTGGGGAGGAACGCCGGAAGAAATGAAAATCAAGGGCTCTGACGGATTCATCAAGTTTGCCCTGGGCGAAAACGTGAAGCAAGCCAACTGGGGTCCGTCCCGTACGGTGCGTTTCCCGCAAACCCGGATGGGCGTAGAGCAGGTCTACGTCGATGCCTTCACCCGGGCCAAAGAGTACGAAAAGGCCTGGAACAGCTATACTACTTCTAAAGACAAAAAGAAAGTAGCTCCCCGGCGTGACCTGGAACTGGATGCGCTGGTAGAAATTCTTAACCGCAAACGTTTCATCACCTGCCATTCCTACGTGCAGTCGGAAATCAACATGCTGATGCGCATTGCCGATTCGCTGGGCTTTAAAGTCAATACCTTCACCCACATACTGGAAGGTTACAAAGTGGCCGATAAGATGAAGGCGCACGGCGTAGGCGGTTCTACTTTCTCCGACTGGTGGGCCTATAAAATGGAAGTACGCGATGCCATTCCCTACAATGCGGCTTTGATGAGTGGCGTAGGGGTGACGACCGCTATCAACTCCGACGACGCCGAAATGGCCCGTCGCCTGAACCAGGAAGCGGCTAAATCGGTGGCCAACGGGGGAATGGCGGAAGAAGATGCCTGGAAAATGGTGACGCTCAATCCGGCTAAGCTTTTGCACCTGGACAACCGGCTGGGCAGTATCCGGCCGGGAAAAGATGCCGATCTGGTACTTTGGACTGATCATCCGCTTTCGGTGTACGCGCGTCCTCAGATCACTTTCATTGAAGGGGCGATGTACTACGACGAACTCAGAGACCAGCAGAAGCGGAAAGACATGCGTGCCGAACGTGCCCGCCTCATTCAGAAAATGCTGGCTGCCAAAGCCGGCGGAACGCCTACCACCAAGCCCGTCGCGCAGATGAAGCAGATTCATCACTGCGAAGAACACGGAGAAAGTGAGTAGTGAATAATGAATATTGAGTAGCAAATGGGAGTGCTAACGGATTCGAAACAAGAAGGAATTAAGACAGCTGAAGTAAGAGTTGGGTGATGGAGAGGTTCAAAACTTTCTTTGGTATTAGGCAAGAAAAATAATACGGGAATAGCTAAGCAAAAAAGCTTAGTGCACACATAAATAAACCTATGAAAATAAGAAGAGGGATGCATACCAGTTCTTTTTTCCTGCTGCTGACGGTATGTTGGGTAGGATTAAGCATCAGCGCCCATAGCCAGAATCCGGCTCCGGCCAGGGCACAGAGCAAACCAGTGGTGCTGGTAGGAGGGACGGCGCACCTGGGCAACGGCCAGGTCATTTCCAACGCCGTCATTGCTTTCGACAAAGGCATCCTGACGGCCGTGGGCGATGCTTCGACTGCCTACGATAAAAATAACGCGGAAGTGATCGACATTACCGGAAAGCACGTGTACCCCGGTTTGATCGCTCCTAACTCTACGCTGGGTCTGCAGGAAGTCGGGGCCGTGCGTGCTACGCTGGACTACAACGAAGTGGGCGGTATCAATCCCCACGTGCGGGCGCTGATCGCTTTCAACACCGATTCAGAAGTCATTCCAACGGTGCGGGCTTACGGGGTGCTGCTCACGCAGGCTACGCCCGTGGGTGGTCTGGTATCGGGAAGTTCGTCGGTAATGGCCATGGACGGCTGGAACTGGGAAGACGCGGCCCTGAAAAAGGATGAAGGCATTCACGCCAACTGGCCGCCGTTTTTGTCGGTCAGCTCCGGCTTTGGCGGACCGATTTCAGTGAAGAAAAACGAAAACCGGGAAGCGGCATTGAACCAGTTGGAGCAGACTTTTCAGGAAGCCAAGGCGTACGCCCAGCTCAAAAATCAGACGCCCGCCAACCTGCGGATGGAAGCCATGCGCGGGCTGTTTGATGGCAGTAAAACCCTCTACGTACACGCCGACTACGCCAAAGAAATTGTTGAAGGCGTCCAGTTCGCCCGTTCGCTGGGCATTCCGAAAGTGGTAGTAGTAGGCGGAGCCGATGCGTATGCAGTAGTGGATTTCCTGAAGGAAAATAAGGTGCCCGTGATATTGGGTACCCTGCACCGCCTGCCGGAGCGGCCGGAAGAAGACGTAGATATGCCTTACAAACAGCCCGCCCTGCTCCATAAAGCGGGTGTACTGGTCAGCCTGAGTTACGCGGGCGAATGGTGGCGTACCCGCAATTTGCCCTTCCAGGCTGGCACCGCGGCCGGTTACGGCATTACCAAGGAAGAAGCCTTGCAGATGGTAACCGCCAACACCGCCCGGATTCTGGGAATTGATCAACTGGTGGGTACCCTGGAAAAAGGCAAACTGGCCACGCTGGTGGTTTCCAAAGGCGACCTGCTGGACATGCGCACCAACCAGGTGGAGCACGCCTTCATTCAGGGCCGCAAAATCACGCTGGACGACCGGCAAAAGCAACTCTACCGCAAATACAAGGAAAAGTACGGGTTGTAATGTGCTGAAATACTAATGGGCCAATGTGCTAATTGAGTGAGATGTTCATTGAACTCATCAGTCAATTACAAACCCACCCATTTCTCATTCTGCGTTGAGTTTTTTCAACTGTCTGGGAAAGCTGGTGGGTTTGCTGGTCATTGGCACCTCATCGCATTAACACATTGAGAAATCATCCCTCTACCTCACTGGCCAGTTTCAGTACCAGGTCGCCGTCTTCCTGCTGAATCAGCAGGGCGGGGTCTTCTTTGCTGCCCTTGCGGGTCACTTCCGCGCCTTTGATTTTCCGGGTGACTTCCTTGTCGAAGGTTTCCTTTACTTTTCCTTTGGCAGTGCCTTTGCCCCACTTCCAGGTTACTTCCGTTCCTTTTCTCATAGCTGATAGATGGTTTGATAAGGGAAATAAACACGGATTCTTAACTGATTCGGGACCGCAATTGTTGGCAGGTTTGCTTATTTTCTGCTTTCTTCCTGAAGCTCCATATTCATGGCAATGGCGGCTTTGGTACCTTCGGCAGCGGCGATAATCACTTGCTGCATATCGCGGGCAGCGTCTCCGGCTACAAACAGACCGGGCACGTTGGTTTTCTGCAATTTGTCATTCTTCACCACGCCCCGTTTGGTAAAGGTGCAATTGAGTTGTTTGGCCAGATCCGAATGCTGCACGGTACCCATCGCGAAAAACATAGCTGAAAAGGGTAGCGCTTTTCCATTGGCAAAGACCAGGCTTTCCAATTGGCCGTTCTGACCTTCCAGCCTTTCGATTTTCGCCGTCTCTACCTTGATCTCATTGCGACGCAGCAGATCCAGATCTTCCAGGTTCAGGCGTTTGGTTCCGTCCGAGCAGAGGGTCACGTCGGTGCTCCAGGTTTTGAGTGACAAAGACAGTCCGATGCCCACTCTCCCTAATCCGTACACGGCCAGCGGCTGGTTACGACACTCCCAGCCATAGCAGTAGGGGCAGTGGTGCACACTCTTGCCATAGAATTCCCGAATCCCGGCCAATTCGGGCAGGTAATCTTTTAGACCCGTCGCCAGCAGGAGTTTCCGGCTGCGGAGTAACTGATTGTCCGCCGTAGCCAGCTCAAAATAGTCTCCGTAGTGGATAGCCGTGCTGACTTCGGTATTCAGCCACTCTACTCCGTAAGGCACCAATTCCTGTCGGGCGATAGACAGAAACTCCTCAGGTGGCGTGCAGTCGCGGGTAAGGTAGCCCTGAATGGCCGCCGAAGCCGCGTTGCGCGGCTGGCCGGAATCGCAAATCAGCACTTTGCGCAGGCAACGGCCCAATACCAGCGCGGCGCTCAGACCGGCGGGGCCGCCACCCACAATAATAACATCGTACATGGAATTAAATGAATGGGAGGAACAACCCATTCAAACGGCGAAGCGGTGGTGAAGGATGAGAAAAGCGGGTTTTTCTTTAGGTAAAGAAAAACCCGCCCGAATCTAATTCGGGCGGGCTGAGGCACCAAAGGAGGCTATTGATCAGGAAACAGCCTCTTTTTCGGCCAGTACTTCGCTCAGCGGACGGAGGTTGGCCGGAATGGCTTTTTCCTTTTCTTCCGTCAGGTAAGGGAAGATTTCCAGAATATTGCTGGTATTGATGTCCGTAATGTCGAAGGGAACCAGCATGGTTTTCAGGCTTTCTTCAATGCGCTCAAAGGCTTGCTTCACGTTGGCCGCCGTTACCAGCATTACATTGTTCACTTTCTTCTCCTTCCCACTCCGTTCGTCCAGCGTGGTATACACGACCTTGCACTTGTACCAGGTTTCGGCGTCATCGTAATGAAAGAGGTCGGCCAGCCGCATTCTGGACACGTTGATGAGGTCGAACTCCCGGATCGTGCCACTGATTTCTTGGTGCAGCCGGGCTTCGGCTTCGGTAAAGGACAAGGCATCGACCAGATATACTTCGTTGATGGTTTTGAGACTACCGTTTTCCTGTTCTTTCTGGTAGCGGATTTTGCATTGAAACCAAGTTGGCATGGTGGTTTTGATTTGGTTGAATAGATTCAAACTTAACCAAAATCGGCCGAAGCGCCTCACTGCAAACGGTTAAAAATTCAATAAAAAGGAGAGCGGAAGAAGAGAAACGTAAGCCCAGCCAGGTAGTAGATTGAAACGCTTTCAGAGAGGGCATACCGATCACCATTGGGAGTGAAAAGCCGGATTATTGAGTTATCAGGCTTTATTTATTAACTACTATTGACATTGATAAATGTTTAGCTACCTTTGTGCCTATGAAATTATTTGCCGTATCCAGTCAGTGTTATTCATCTACTCACAGGTTGAGGTGAAATAATATTGTCTATGCAATATATATGGACCCTCACCACCGGTGAGGGTCTTTTTTTGTGTCCAATAGAGAGTAAACCTACCCGGGTAGGCGCATCCTGCTAAGATGTCGGGTCAGTAAAATGACTGTGGATCAGGGCCACTGCTCTCTGCAAAGGAGGTCGTCTGAATGAACGAAGACACTGTCTTGAAAACAGCTGGGTGAATAGCCTTAAAGGCGGCGGCCGCGCCGTTCGATTCCTCTGGCCTCTGCGCTTGACCACAATACCAAATGGATTGGTGGCTGTCTGCAAAACAGTCGTAGAGGGTTCGATTCCTTCTGTGGTCTCAATGAGAATGTAAACTGTAATGGGTAGCAGGCCTGACTGTAGATCAAGTGCGCAAGTTCGGCTGGTTCAACCGCAGCAGACCGTTCTATCATTCCCGCGCTTTTATTCTCTCTTCGCACCACGGCCAGTACATCCGAATTAGGATCTGTAAATGGAGATGGTTGGCCGCTGCCTTTCGATTCTTTCAGAGAGCATAAAATGGCGCTGTTTGATCTTACGGGTGTCTGAGCAAAGCGATTGCTTATGGCTGCTATATGGCAAGGACAGGCCGAAAATTAGACTTTCCAAGTCTTCAAGACTTGGAAAGTCTAGACTCAATTCCTGGCCTACCCTTAGCCATTCACCGTGTGCATCATGTTTTCGGGATAGCGCAGACCAGCAGCAGCATTTTTGGGCGCTACTTCATCAATGCGCTTCAGGTCGTCCGGACTCAGGTTGACTTCCAGGGCTTGGAGATTTTCTTCCAGGTACTTTCGCCGCTTGGTGCCCGGAATGGGGATGATGTTGGAATCCTGCGCCAGTACCCAGGCCAGGGCCAGTTGAGCGGGTGTACAGCCTTTTTCCTTTGCAATGGTTTCTACCTGCGCCACCAGCTCCAGGTTTTTCTGGAAGTTTTCTCCCTGAAAACGCGGCGACAGGCGGCGGTAATCGTCCTGGGCCAGGTCTTCGAAGCGCTTGAACTGACCGGTCAGGAAACCCCGGCCCAGCGGACTGTACGCCACGAACGCCGTGCCCAGTTCCCGGCAGGTAGCCAGTATTTCGTCTTCCGGATCGCGGCTCCACAGGGAATATTCGGTTTGTAAAGCACTGATCGGGTGAATTTTCGATGCCCGGCGCAGGGTTTCGGGCGAAGCTTCAGACAGGCCGATGAAGCGAATTTTTCCTTCTTTCACCAAGTCGGCCAGGGCACCCACCGTTTCTTCAATGAGCGTAGCGGGATCTACCCGGTGCTGGTAGTACAGGTCAATGGTGTCGATGCCCAGCCGTTTCAGGCTGCCTTCGCAGGCTTGCCGCACGTAATCGGGTTTGCCGTTGATGCCGCGTTTGTGCGGATCGTTGGGGTCGCGTACGATGCCGAACTTCGTGGCCAGCACTACCTGGTCGCGTCGGTCACGGATGGCTTTGCCCACCAGTTCTTCGTTGGTGAAAGGGCCGTACATGTCGGCGGTGTCCAGGAAGTTCAGGCCCAGTTCCAGCGCCCGGTGAATGGTGGCAATGGATTCCTGGTCGTCGCGGCCGCTGTAAAAGTCGGACATGCCCATGCAGCCCAGGCCGATGGCAGATACCTGCGGGCCGTTCTGACCCAGTTGTCGTGTTTTCATAAGGTTTCAGGTTGATTGCTTGTAGAAAGGAAATCGGATGAGAATGGTTCCGTATTGCAGAACTATAGGTTTTTCTTCCAAGCTACTGTTTTCTACGGCATCGATGGCAAAACAATTAGCAGCCTCCGAAGTTAAATCAACGTAGCCAATGAAAAAGTCCGAACTGCCCGTCAAAATCTGTCCCGTGTGCCAGCGACCTTTCAGCTGGCGAAAAAAATGGGAGCGCGATTGGCCGAACGTCAAGTATTGCAGTCGGAGGTGCCGGATGCAGGGAGCGCCCCTTTCAGAATAAAACTCTATTCATTGAACCATTCTCTGTTTTTCTATGCACATCGATCCTCTTATTGCCCTCAGCCTCACCGATTTGGACCGCATCGTGGAGATGGCCTGGGAAGACCGCACGCCTTTTGAAGCCATTGAGAGGCAGTTTGGCCTGACACCAGCCGAGGTGATTGTCCTGATGCGTAAACAAATGACCGCCGCTTCGTTTCGTCGTTGGCGCAAGCGAACCAGCGGGCGCCTGACGAAGCACCAGCAATTGCGGGAATCAACGGTGCTGCGCTTCAAGTGCGACCGGCAACGCAGCATTTCCGGCAATCGCCTGAGTAAACGGCAGGGAGCCCGCTAGCAGGGGTGGCCTGCTCATTCGCTGCCCATGCGGCTGTCGTGTTCGTTTCTATTCAGCCTTGGTAAACCCTACATTTTCCCGGAACTGCTGGGGAGACACCTCGGCGTTGTTCTTAAAAAAGCGGCTGAAGTAGTATTCATCCGAAAAGCCCAGTTCATAGGCAATGCTTTTCACTGGCTTGGATGTCAGGTAGAGTTCCCGCTTTGCTTCGATAACAATGCGTTCCGAAATCAGATCCGTCAGGGTTTTGTTGAAGTGAACTTTACTGAGTTTGGCCAGGGCTTTGGTACTTATATTCAACAGATCGGCGTAACTGCTGGCCGAATGCAGTTGCCGGTAGTGCTGCTCAATGGCATCTTTAAGGGTTTGCAGAATGAAAGGTTCCTTGCGGTCGGTAACTGCCTGCCGGGCTTCGGGCTGCTGCTGCACTTTCAAACGGGTGGCATTGATCAGTAAAATCTTGAGGTAAGAAACCAGCAATTCGTACTGCGCCAGTTCCGACTGCTGCATTTCGGCTTGCATTTGCTCAATAAGCTGGCTGAAAACCGTTACTTCTCCGGTATCCAGGAGCAGAAGAGGGGTCTGATAAATATTGTTGAATAGTACGCCATTGCAGGCTATCTCTTTCTGGTGTTTATGAATGCAAAAGAAATCCGGGTGGAAATGGAGCATCCAGCCTTTCCAGGAACCCTGATTGCTGATCTGGTGAGGCTGATAGAGTGAAAAGAAGAGCATGGCTGGTTGAGTCAGTTCGTACGCGGAGAAATCGGCCTGCACTTTCCCGGCTCCCTCCGTCACCAGCAGGATGGAATAATAAGGGAGACGTTGCACCTGTTCCAGGCCGGCAGTGTCTTCCAACGCCGCAATTTGAAAGGCCAGTTTCCCCGTTTGCGGATGAACCAGGGAAAAAATTGTTTGGGTGGTCATGGCAGATGGTGCATTCATAAGTGAAATTTCCGGTCTGCCTCCTTAATCGGTAGGTCGTTGATGCTGGCAAAGCGCTTTTGCATATAGCCATTCTCATCAAATTCCCAATTTTCGTTGCCGTAGCTGCGGTACCACTGCCCGGTATGGTCGTGCCATTCGTACTCAAAACGCACCGCCATCCGATTTTCACGGAAGCCCCACAGCTCTTTTTTAAGTCGGTAACTCAGCTCTTTTTCCCATTTGCGCTTCAGGAAGGCAACTACTTCTTCCCGTCCGTGGATAAACTCCGTGCGGTTTCTCCATTCGGTATCCACGGTATAAGCCAGGCTGACGCGTTCAGGATCTTTACTGTTCCAGGCGTCTTCGGCGGCCTGCACTTTTTGCAGGGCGGTCTCTAAGGTAAAGGGCGGAATCGGATATCTTTTTTCCATCAGGCGAAGAAAAGGTGAAGGTAGTCAAAAAGCCCTAAGAGCGGTACTGCCGCTCTTAGGGGAGGGAGTTTCTTTTCCGGCAAATAACTTTGAAGAAATACGGATGTTGTCTTTCTGACCAGTGATCTGAAGCCGGAAGAATGGCTGCTTATATTTCTGCGGTTTCCAGTAATTCTACTTCCGGAAAATCCACCGCCGTTTGGGCCGAATTGTTGAAGTAATTCGTGAAAATATTCAGGGCCGTGTGCGCAATGATTTCCGTGATGGCTGCTTCGGTAAAGCCGGCTTCCTTCAATGTCAGGACGTCTTTAGGGCTTACGCGCCCCCTTTTTTCTACCAGCGTCCGTGCAAACGACAGGGCGGCCTGGCCTTTGGCATCGTTGGCGTTCCCTTCGCGGGCTTGCTGGATAGAGGCCGGGTCGATGCCTACCATTTTCTCTGAAATAAAACTATGAGCCGCGTTGCAATACGCACAACCGTTGGCATTGGCTACGGTAAGGGCAATTTGCTGAGCCAACCTGGCTCCAATGGAACTGTGACCCAATGCCCCGCTGAACGACAGATACCCTTCCAGTACGGCGGGTGAGTGGCCCATGGTTCGCATCATATTAGGTACCATTCCCAGTTTGGTTTGAACGGCTTTGAACAATTCCCTGGTTTTGCCTTCGGCTTTTTCGGGATCAAGTGCGGGTAAATTTGGCATGACTTTGCTTTTTGAGTGAAATAAATATTGAACGATGCAAAGATGCCGCACCTGCCTTCCTGAGAAAATGGAGAAAGGGAGCCGTTGAATGGATAATTTTCCCTGTGAACGAAATTTTAAAACGAACCAGCCTTCAGCAATGGCACATCAAAGTTGAATGTCAGGTAAATGCGACGAACACCGCATCGATACGGGTTGCCGAAAATGCCTATGGAATGCTGAATACTGGTGATGACATAAAAAAAGCCTGAATATATCAGGCTTCTACTTGGGGTGGTCATATCAGGACTCGAACCTGAAACACATCCTTCGGAGGGATGGATGATATCCATTTCACTATATGACCGGCTGTCAAAACTACTTTATTCGCCGGGTGCTGCTTCGAGTCAGGTCCGGAAACTGGCCCAGTTTGCTCAGGCATAACAAAACAAAACTCTACAATGGGCTCTTTAAGTAGTGGCTGCAAAAGTAGGAATTTATCCTAAATCCGGCAATGCCTGAACAATTTTAATTGAAATGTTCTTATGCCTGACTTTTCCGAACTTTTGCCGTATATTCTCTCAACTTAACCCAACAACCAATAAAAAGATGGAAAAATTGTACACGGCAGTAGTCACTGCCCGGGGAGGACGGACCGGAACGGTAAAATCATCGGACGGACTGATCGACTTTCAATTGGGCAAACCCGCTGAAATGGGCGGAAAAGGCGATGCCCTCAACCCGGAGCTCCTCTTTGCCGCCGCCTACGGTGCCTGCTACGGCGGCTCCCTGGAATGGGTAGCCAATGCCCGGCATTTCGAACTGGGTGATTACACCGTCGAAACCCACATTTCCTTTAACCAGGATGGCAATGGCGTTGCCCTGTCGGGTGAACTGCACGTGCACCTACCGGAAATGGACCAGCCGGTAGCTGCCAAACTGGCGCACCTGGCTCACGTCGGTTGTCTTTACTCCAAAGCAGTCAAAGGAGGGATGGATGTGAAGCTGATTGTCAATGGCTTTCAGGTAGATACGTCCCGGGGAGTAGTCAATGAGTAATGAGGTAATGAGTAATGAGTCCGGCCGCATCGGCGGACCGACGGAGTGTAATGAGTAATGAGTCCGGCCGCATAGACTTTAGGAGCATTATTTTTCGAGTTATTCATTCTCCTTTGACCCTTTTAACACTCCTGATAAAACCGCGTCGTCCTTGCGAGCAAAGCGAAGCAATGGCAGCGGCCAACCGTCTCCTCTGGTAAAGTGGGCTGTCGACTTGACTCTAGCAGATTGCTTCAGGGCCCACCAACGGACCAGCTTTCACTGCCCTTCGCAAGGACGCCGCTTACTTTACTATTAATGGCAACGGGAAACCACTATTCTTAACGGGTTATAGTAGTATTAAAAGGCTTATTAACTGAATTTTGAATATTGATTTTCAGGCTTATCCGTAGTGTAGGCCTTATGAAAATTAACAAATAAAGCGTCCCAAGTTAGCCTACGATTAGGATATATTTTTATAAGTAATTGATTATGAGTAGTGTTACTCCCCCGCGCCGCGTCGGCTCCTGTTTTAGGAGGGGCCGGGCGGCCGCCGCGCGGGGTGGTAATAGATGTAAACTGCTGAACGCCAGGGACCACCCCTAGCCCCTCTCGTTCCACTACGGCTTGAAAAAAATAGGGGAATTTGACAGCTTTTATAATTGCGTCCTGATTAAGCTTTTAGTCCGTCTGGATGGGAAGGTTAATTAGTTAAAAATCATACGGCCTACGCTACGGATAAGCAAGGATTTAGCAGGAAAATTTCGTAAGTCTTATTTCAACTCAACTCAACCTTTCAATCACTCAACACACACAAAAGAAAAGGCCGGAACGAACATCGCTCCGGCCTTCGTATTGGTGATCCGCCAGGTTTATTTTGCGGGCGTTTGAAGCGTAATTTCCGTTTTTGGTGCTTGTTCCTTCAGCAGTTTCGACTCCCCGTGGTTGGGACTGATGCTGATGTAGGGCGCAATGACCAGCGATACAATGGACATCAGCTTGATCAGGATGTTCATCGAAGGGCCGGAAGTGTCTTTGAAAGGATCACCCACGGTATCGCCCGTTACGGAAGCTTTGTGGGCATCGGAGCCTTTGTATTCCATCTTGCCGTTGATCAGTACGCCTTTCTCAAACGACTTCTTAGCGTTGTCCCAGGCACCACCGGCGTTGGACTGGAACATCCCCATCAGTACACCGCTTACTGTTACACCGGCCAGGAGGCCTCCCAGCACTTCGGGTCCGAAGATAAAGCCTACCAGTACCGGCACCGTTAGGGCAATGGCACCGGGCAGCATCATTTCACGGATGGAAGCCTGCGTAGAAATGGCCACGCACTTGTCGTATTCCGGTTTGCCGGTGCCCTGCATAATGCCCGGAATTTCGCGGAACTGGCGGCGCACTTCCTGCACCATGGCCATCGCAGCCCTACCTACGGCAGCAATGGCCAGGGAAGAGAAAATAAAGGGAATCATCGCACCGACGAACAAGCCCGCCAGTACGTTGGCTTTGTAAATGTCAATGGCATCGATGCCGGCAATCCCGACGAATGCGGCGAACAGGGCCAGGGAAGTCAATGCCGCCGAAGCGATGGCAAAGCCTTTTCCAGTGGCCGCCGTGGTATTTCCTACGGCATCCAGCACGTCCGTTTTTTCCCGCACGTTTTTCGGCAGTTCGCTCATTTCGGCAATTCCACCGGCGTTGTCAGCAATAGGACCGAAGGCGTCAATGGCCAATTGCATGGCGGTAGTAGCCATCATACCGGCAGCCGCGATGGCAACGCCGTACAAACCGGCCAGTTCAAAGGCGCCGTAGATACCCGCCGCCAGCACCAGAATCGGAAGCATCGTAGACTCCATTCCTACTGACAAGCCACCAATGATGTTTGTGGCGTGACCGGTAGACGACTGCTGCACGATGGTATTTACCGGACGCTTGCCCATGGCGGTATAATATTCCGTGATCATACTCATCAGTGTACCTACCACCAGACCCAGAATAACCGCTCCGTACACGCCCATCGGCGTAAAAGTGGCACCCCTGAGTACCAGGGTATCAGGTAGCATCCAGGTAATGATGAAATAAGAGGCAATGGCCGTCAGAATGATGGAACCCCAGTTGCCGCGGTTGAGAGCCGCCTGCACCAGCGAAGTACTGGCGTCGGCAGTGTCGGCTACTTTTACCAGGAACGTTCCCAAGATAGAAAATACAATGCCCAGGCCGGCAATGACCATGGGAAGCAGGATGGGGGAGAGGCCTCCGAAGTTGTCTTGTACGGTAATTTCGCGGCCCAATACCATCGTAGCCAGGATGGTCGCTACGTAGGAACCAAACAAGTCGGCACCCATACCCGCTACGTCGCCTACGTTGTCGCCTACGTTGTCGGCAATGGTAGCTGGATTGCGGGGATCGTCTTCGGGGATACCGGCTTCTACTTTGCCTACCAGGTCGGCACCTACGTCGGCTGCTTTGGTGTAAATACCACCACCCACGCGGGCAAAGAGAGCAATGCTTTCGGCACCCAGCGAAAAGCCGGTCAGTACCTCCAGAGCGCGTTCCATTTCGGCCGGGTTGAAGGCCGTGCCATCACCGGCGCTCACAAAGATCTGCTTGAATACAATAAATAAGGAACCCAGTCCCAGCACCGCCAGACCCGCTACGCCCATTCCCATGACAGAACCTCCACCAAAAGACACGTCCAGTGCCTTAGACAAGCTGGTACGGGCAGCCTGTGCCGTACGTACATTGGCTTTGGTCGCAATGCGCATCCCGATGAAACCGGCCAGGGCCGAAAAGATGGCACCAATCAGAAAAGCCACTACGATCAGCGGAGAGGATCTTTCATTGCCCCAGGATAACGCACCCAGCAGAATGGAGGCAATGATGGCAAAGTAGGTGAGCACCCGGTATTCGGCCTTCAGAAAGGCCATGGCACCTTCGGCGATGTACCCGGCAATTTCGGTCATTTTGGCGTCACCCGCGTCCTGCCGGGTTACCCAGGCTGACTTCCAGGCGGTGTACAAAAGCGAAAGGATGCCGAGAATGGGAACAAGGTAAATCAAATTGTCATTCATGCGAGCAGTTTTTAGTTGTCTGATTTTTAGTCGGGCAAATATATAAGATGAAACAGGATTATCAACTTTTCGGATAGAATAAAAGGGAGAAAGCCTGGTGGCTTTTTGATCGGGTATTCTGCCCCAATCCAGCCCTTTTTGAAGCATTGTGGGGAAGGTAGATGGATTTTCGGTCATTGGGCCTAAGATGGTCTTCGGAAAGCAACATTGTGGACAGATACCGTTTTTGTATTTCTTACAGATTTGCTGTTGGTAGCTGGGTGTACATAAAAGTGCACACTTACATCGGGACGATCAGTACTACTTTGACTAACTGCTTTTTCGCGGTTCATTGCGGGCTTCTAATGCGTAAAAAACTGGCGGATTTGCCCAAAAAATAATTATTAAAAATCTGATTTTCAGTTGTTTATTTTTAAAAGTGAAGGAACTGAGGCTTACTTGGTACTGTTTTCAGTGTATGCATTTACCCAATCCTCAAACCATATTTTATACCCCTGATGCGCTCAATGAGCGGGGGCAGAAAGTGTTGCTATCGTATCCGGAAGCAGTACATGAAGAGATCGTGCAGCACAACCGACTGCCGGAACTGGACGGCGGGCATTACAAAGTGAAATCCGAAGTGCTGGTGTTGGGCCGACTTAAAACCCTGGTGTGCCGGGAAAGTGGCCGCAGTTCGGACTTCATTGCGCCCAGCCTGGCCAACGGCTGCGTAGGAGCCTGTGCCTACTGCTACGTAGACCGCAACAAGCGCGTGAATCCCATTACGCTGTTTACCAATACCGAAGAGATCCTGGCGGCGGTCGATAAGCACGTGCAGAAACAGGTATGGCCCAAAGTGCCCAACCAAACGCACGCCCGGTACTATACCTACGACATCGGCTGTAACTCCGACATTGCCGTAGATGCCGCTTTGTCGGATTCGGTACAAACTGCCTTCGATTTCTTTCGGAGCCATCCGAAGGCTTTTGCCACCTTCGCTACCAAGTTTGTGAACCCCGAATTGCTTACTTACGATCCGCAGCAGAAAGTGCGCATCCGGTTTAGCCTGATGCCCTCCCGGGTCAGTAAGCTGGTCGACGTGCGCACCGATCCGATCGAAAAGCGCATTGCGGCCATCAACGACTTTTATCAGTCCGGCTACGAAGTGCACCTCAACTTTTCGCCCGTGATTATGTACGAAGGCTGGCAGGAAGAATACCGGGAATTGTTTGAGCGACTGAATGAAGTAGTACACCCGCGGGTGAAGGCGCAGATGCAGAGCGAAGTGATTTTCCTGACGCATAACTACGGTCAACACCAGACCAACCTGAGCATCAACCCACGGGCAGAGAAACTGATTTGGACGCCGGCAATCCAGGAAACCAAACAAAGTCAGTTTGGTGGCATCAACGTGCGCTACCAGTATCAATTGAAGGCGCAACTGATGGCCGAATTCCGGGCTTTGCAGGAGGAGATCATTCCCTGGTGCCCCATTCGGTACATTTTTTAAAAGTTCGGATCTGCAGCAGGCGGGAATCCGGAAAGTAGGGAAGAACATCTTCTTGCCGTTTGGTTTTGCGGAGGAAATTGATTCATCTCCGCCAATGCCGTGATGGCGCCAGGTGGCTTGAAGAATATTCCTAACTTTAATAGAGATTATTGAAAACCATTAATTTCAAAAGGAAATGATTAAAGAAAAAAAAATATTAATACTCTCAACAATTATTTACTTTTTCTTTATTGGTTTTTCTTTTGCTCAGTCTGACTCTATTATAGTAACTATTAGAGGTGTAGGATTAAAAGGAGAAGCATTTAAAGTTTATTATGGGTCCTCTCTAATTCTTACTTTCAAAAATAGCCATCTACTTTATTATACCTTTAAAATACCAAAAGACTCAAATTGGAAGAATGAATCTACTATCCCTATACAAATAGGAAGAAAAGGAGCTTTTTGTTTTTCGTATCGTAATACGGGGTTAACTCCTTTGTATGAACCGGGAAAACAGCATTTGATTATAGTAAGAGATCGCAGCTTAAAGAATAAATATGCGTTTGTTTATCATTGGGCCAAGGCAATTTACAATAATGAATATTAGTAAATAGAAATTAACGTACTGCGAGGGAGTCATTAGCTTTAGGCTCACTGTTTCCAATCGAGTAGTGAATCATTTTTTCTAGCCCTTGTGGGTGTTCGGTGCGTTGCCGTTGTTGTGTCTTATGACCAACAACCGAAGGTGGGCAGACAGGTAGTTATTTTTCCTGGCAGTTGGTCATATTGGGCCGGGCGTTCCCAACTTTCAACTGCTGAATAGGCCTTAAGTAAAAGAGGCAGCCTTCTCAATATCCAGTAACTAAGCGCCAATCTGTTTTAGTCTGCTCTTTGAAAAGGATCGTTCCTTTAATCGGCTAAAATGTGTAAACTTGCGATCAGCTCTTCGGTTCCTGTTTACACCATGACAAAACCCTTCTCTCTTCGTTTCCTGCTCTTTGTGTTGTGCCTGGGGACGCTGCCCCTGGCATTGCGTAGCCAACCGATGCAGGCCCTGTCTTCGGGCGAAATCCAACTGGCCCTGAAAAAGCTTAACGTGTTGGGCACCGCCCTTTACGTGGCCGCTCACCCCGACGATGAAAACACCGCCATGCTGGCGTACCTGGCTAAAGACCGGCTGGTGAGAACGGGCTATCTCTCCATCACGCGCGGCGACGGTGGACAGAACCTCATCGGACCGGAGCAGGCTGAGCTGATGGGGCTGATTCGTACGCAGGAGCTGCTGCAAGCCCGCCGCATCGACGGGGCCGAACAGTTTTTTACCCGGGCCAATGACTTCGGGTTTTCCAAATCGACCGAAGAAGCGTTGAAGATATGGGGAAAGGACAAGGTACTGGCCGACGTGGTTTGGGTCATCCGTAAGTTCCAGCCCGATGTCATCATCACCCGTTTCCCACCCAATTCCCAGGCTGGTCACGGACACCACAGCGCATCGGCGGTGCTGGCCGAAGAAGCGTTTAAAGTAGCGGCCGATCCCAAGCGTTTTCCCGAACAACTGAAATACGTAAAACCCTGGCAGGCCAGAAGAGTCGTCTGGAACAGTTACAATCCCAACTTTACCGGCGGCCCACCCGATTCCAGCAAAAGCTACATCCCTATTGAGATTGGTGGGTACAATCCATTGCTGGGAAAATCGTACACGGAAGTAGCCGCCGAAAGCCGCAGTATGCACAAGAGCCAGGGTTTCGGTTCCGCCAAAAGCCGTGGCAGCCGGCTCGACTACCTGACGCATACGGCCGGTGAGACCGCCAAAAAAGATGTATTCGATGGCGTAAATCAGACCTGGAGCCGCAGCAAGGGAGGGGAGGAGTTGGAAAAACTCTTTGCGCAGGCCTACCGCGAATTCCGTCCGGAAAACCCGGCTCTGACCGTGCCCATTCTGCTGGAGGCCTACCGGAAAATGCAGACGGATCCCCTGGCCGATCAGGAATGGGTCGTTCGCAAGCGGGAAGAAGTAGTCAATCTGATTGTGGCCTGTACTGGTTTGTGGTACGAAGCCAATGCGGCCGGTTACGTCGCTTCGCCCGGTGCTACTGTGAAGGTGACCGTGAATGTAGTGAAGCGCTCCGACCTGCCGGCCCAACTGGGAAAAATCAGTTTTGTGGAAGCGAACAAGGATACGGTCGCCAATATGAAGCTGGAAAACAACAAGGCCGTTAACCTGCCTTTTACCGTGACCCTGGCTACCAATACGCCCCTGACGCAACCCTATTGGCTGGCCAATGCGCACGAAAAGGGCATGTACACGGTCAACGACCTGCAACTGATTGGCAAGCCGGAAAAGGTTCCCCACTTTGCCGCCAACCTTACTTTCAGCCTGAGCGGACAGCAGTTTGTTTTCCAGGCCCCCGTCACTTTTAAGCGCACCGATCCGGTAGAAGGGGAAGTATACCGTCCCTTCGAAATCCGGCCGGAAGTGAGCGCTAATCTGGCCGAAAAGGTGTACGTCTTCGCCGACCAGCAACCCAAGGAAGTGGCCGTGCTGATTAAGTCGGCCCTGCCCGGCGCAACTGGCGAAGCCAGCCTGCAAGTGCCCAAAGGTTGGAAAGTCGAACCCCAGTTGATTCCATTTAACCTGAAAAATGCCCTCGACGAACAGACCGTACGCTTCAGAGTGACGGCTCCGGGCGAAGCATCCGAAGCCAGTCTGAAAGTGTTGCTGAAGACCAAAAACGGCACGTATTCGGACGGAATCAGAACCGTAGACTACAAACACATTCCCGCCCAAACTTTATATCCACCCGCCGAAGCCCGACTGGTCAAACTGGACGTGAAGATAAAAGGTATTCAGATTGGCTACATTGCCGGAGCGGGCGACGAAGTACCGGCGGCCCTCAAGCAGATCGGCTACCGCGTAAACGTGCTGACGGCGGCCGAACTGAGCCGCGACCTGAGTGGTTTCGATGCCATCGTGGTGGGCGTACGGGCTTACAATACCGACGAACGGCTCAAGTACTTCCGTCAGGAACTGCTGGATTACGTGAGCGCCGGCGGCAACCTGGTGGTGCAGTACCAGGTAGACCGGGGCCTGGTAACCGACGAAATCGGACCATTTCCTTTCAAGCTTTCCCGCGAACGCGTCACAATGGAAGAGGCACCGATTACTTTCCTGAAGCCGGCGCATCCGATCCTGAGTACGCCGAATAAAATCACTTCCCGCGATTTTGACGGTTGGGTACAGGAAAGGGGGCTGTACTTTGCCGAAACCTGGGACAAGAGCTACGAACCCATCCTGTCGAGTCACGACCCGGGCGAAAAGCCGAAGGAGGGAGGCCTGCTGCTGGCACGTTACGGCAAAGGCACGTTTATCTATACCGGTTACGCGTTTTTCCGCCAGTTGCCCGCCGGGGTGCCGGGTGCTTACCGCCTGTTTGCCAACCTGATTTCTGCCGGACAGACGGCGGCAAACGGAGAATCGGCTGGAAAGGCGGCTGGAGCGGAGGGAAAATAACTGTCCGTCGTGTATTCGCGTAGCAAGCCTGAAACTGAATGCTGTAGCTTTTCTTTTTACCAACCCAATCCGCTTATGGCCGAACCATCATTATCGGAAACGCTCACGCAGGCTGCGGACGGCTTGCTTTTCCCCAGCGAATCGGAGTTTCTTTTTACGTACTTTGAGTGGCCCAACTACCAGGGAAAACGCCTGTATGCCAGCAGCGTACTCCGGCTACTGGGTTGCCCGGCTGACACACCCATCGAAAAGAAAACGTTGGATGAATTATTTAAGAACGCTACGGAGGTGCAGGACTGGTATGGCGAAGAGGAAAACGCGATGGTGCAGCGTTTTATTCAGCTAAAAGAAACGCTGAATGAACAACTGAAGAACGTACAGGTTTTCCGCGTGGGGAAAATTCAGATCGACGTGTACATTGTCGGAAAAACGCCGGAAGGCCACTGGGCCGGACTACAGACCAAAGTGGTAGAGACTTAATTCAATTCGGGGACCGGTGCTGATTGACCGGTTTCTGCATTTTGCCCTGCCCCTGTCAGCAGCCATGAGCCGCAAACTTTTTTAGCCAGGCCAGGAATTCCATTTTTGGCTGCCATTGGTACCCTAAGCCACTCCTGGCTTACACGCCTTTTTCTAAATTTTATCTCCAAATCAAGACTTCTTTTCCGGCAATTACTAAATTTCCGCCCCAAAACGCATTGCCTTTCTGAGTGAGTGGGCAAAAGGCATCCGAAAAGGATCAAGTGCCAGATTAGATTACTGTCATTCCGACGAAGGAGGAATGACAACTGGGAACAGAACTGAGAAGAAAGGGAATGTAAACTAAGGGGATATTATAAAAAGTCAATCTAACAAAGTAGAGCTAAGTAATCAATCAGAATTACCTTATACCATTTTAATATACTTACACATTCCAAAGCTGATAGTTGAATGGTATTAGCTGTCAGCTCAATGCTAACGGCTACTTCTCAAACTTTGCCTATGTTTTTAACCCCGGGATTCAGGTATACGTTGTTGTTTGGTTTGTTGGGCGCGCTGTTCTTCGTACCTCTTCTGGGTGGTGTGCGCTTGTTCGACTGGGATGAAATCAACTTTGCCGAATGTGCCCGCGAAATGCTGATCCTGAAGGATTACCTTCGGGTACACATTGATTTTGCTCCTTTCTGGGAAAAACCGCCCTTGTTTTTCTGGCTACAGGCGCTCATGATGCAGCTTTTTGGTGTCAATGAGTTTGCCGCCCGTTTGCCCAACGCCCTGTGCGGCATACTTACCCTGATGCTGCTGTTCAACATCGGTAGCCGGCTGTACGATACGCGTTTTGGTCTGCTCTGGGCCGGTGCCTACCTGGGCTCTGTGCTGCCTCACTTGTATTTCCGCTCGGGCATCATCGATCCTTGGTTCAATCTCTTTATCTTCCTGGGGCTGTATCTGTTCATCTTGTTTTACTGGAAAAAAGAAGGCTTTACCAATATTCGCCTCCTGCGGGGGCCTTACACCTACCTGATTGCCGGCGGCTTGTTTGTCGGGCTGGCCATCCTTACCAAAGGGCCAGTGGCTTATCTGATCGCCGTTCTGACGCTATTCGTGTATTGGGTGCTCCAACGCTTCCGGTTTTACGTCAATATTCCTCAGTTTCTGCTGTTTTCCCTGGCGGCGGCGCTGGTTACCCTTACCTGGGCGGGCGTGGAAACCGCCCTGAATGGTCCGTGGTTCATTACTACGTTTACCACCTACCAGTACCGTTTGTTCAGTACGCCCGATGCCGGTCACGGCGGATTTCCGGGTTATCATTTCGTGGTGTTGCTGGTAGGATGTTTTCCAGCTTCCATTTTTTGCATCCGGGGGTTCTTTCGCACCAATCAGGAGTATCTCTACCAGCGCGATTTTAAGGTATGGATGGTCATCCTTTTCTGGGTAGTGCTTATCCTGTTCTCCATTGTCAAGTCCAAGATTGTACACTATTCGTCGATGTGCTACTTTCCGCTGACTTACCTGGCGGCACTTACCATTCACCAGATCCTGGAAAGGCGGATTGCGTTCAGTGGCTGGATGCGTTTCGGGCTGCTCTTCATCGCTTCCCTCTTCGGGTTGGTCACCATTGCACTTCCCTTTCTGGCGCAACGGGTTGATCTGATTCGTCCCTTATTCAGCAAAGATCCCTTTGCCATGGCCAATCTGGATGCCAACGTGCACTGGACCGGCTGGGAAGCGGTGGCCGGCGTCGTGCTGATACTGGCTACGGTAATGGGCATTCGCTGGGTAAGGCAGAACCGGCCTGAACTGGGATTCCAGACCTTATTCGGTGGCACGGCCATTTTCGTGAACCTGACCCTGATTTTTTTCATCGCCCGCATCGAATTGTATTCGCAGGGAGCGGCGCTCCGCTTTTACGAAAGTCTGCAGGGCAAAGACGTGTACGTGGAATCGTACGGCTTCAAGACCTACGCCAACCTTTTTTATTCCCGCAAGCAACCCGCGCAGTCTCCTCCGGGGCGTGACCAGGAATGGCTATTGCACGGTAAGCTGGACAAAGACCTGTACGTGGTGACGAAGATCATGCGGGCAGATGAGTTGCGTGCCACGCCCGGCTTCCGGGAAATCCGCGCTCAGAATGGCTTCGTATTTTTTGTCAGAAGGAAAAATGCCCTTCGCTGATCGGTCTTTGTTGAAGCCTTTCAGATCTTTTATCCTTTACGATAAGCCAAAGCGCCTACGTAATATTTTAACGGTTAATAACCATCCAGTTGAGGTCGGGTACGTGGTTTATCGTGATAAATAGATTTTTTCGACGGTATTATTTGTTTTTTGCAAGATTCTGCTTACATTAGATTTTGGGCGTTCAGGTAAGATTTGTTACAAAATCGAAAGATTACTGCGCCCGGTGGCTTCATTGCTGAATAGATAGTGTGCCTGTCTGCACTTCTGCATAAGGGAATGTATAGAATCGCGTAACGTATTCTGATACTTCCTGCATCACTCAAATCCGTTCGGTCGTATCAATCTGCATACGGTTCTTCATTACAAATCTGAAACGTTTCTTGTATCCATTCATCCGCGTCTGCTTTCAGTCCAGGCGCTGTTCTTAGTCAAATCATTCTCCATTCTTTCCACGCTTATCCTGCTTCCGTTTAAAGACAAAGAGGATAAACGGTTGCATGCTATCTGAATCTTGTCTGCAGAGGCATTGATCTTGGCTTTCGGCACCCGGTGGTATTTTGAATTTTACCAAAGAATTTTTACCCGGTTTATTTCCTTCTACCCTGGTTTTTCAACTGCTTGTTTACCCCTACTGCACAAATGCTAATGAGATGATAGCTAGATAGATGCTTTCGGGCGTTTGGTCAACCGATCCTATTCACCTTTTCAGGTTGTGGAAGCTAACTGTTTATCAAATTGATATACATAAGTTTTTTAGAAAACCAATGAAAGTTTTGTTCCGTATGATTATCGAACCTAATCACAAATTCCTGCCATTGTATGAAAATTTCTACTTCACCAGCTAAGGTAGAGTCACGTAAAAAATTTTCTTTGCCTTTGCCCTTCATTGAATGCGTATCCCTCTGTCGATCAGCGACCTGGATGCTTGCTTTGTGTTTGCTCCCGGTTTTGGGTTATTCCCAAAGTTTACCGGCCAACTTTTCTACGCAGGTGATCGGCAGCGGCTGGAACCAACCCGTGGGCCTGACCTTCTCGCCCAACGGCGCCGTGATGTTCGTCTGGGAAAAAGGCGGCCGCGTCTACA